>Ga0247725_1000017_pt1 | contig 263967 bp, 266 predicted proteins | sample OKSTACKMCFT3sol_FD_183021 | JGI IMG/M metagenome (GOLD analysis project Ga0247725, IMG submission 183021) | Subsurface sediment microbial communities from gas well in Oklahoma, United States - OK STACK MC-FT3-sol | ecosystem: Environmental > Terrestrial > Deep subsurface > Rock core/Sediment...
CGGAGCCAAAAGTATACAGTGAAGCTATCGTCGATTGCGATCCGCCGCCCTGCTTTGCGAAGCCACGTCTGAAATAGGCTTAGTCGAGGAGTATCGCCATCAGGAACGAAGGAAAATAATCAAAAAATGTTAGTGGGTTAATTCCCTTATAAATCAATATCTTACAACAAACTAACTGTTAGGATCATTCAGATGCAACGACGGCTGTGTGATCGCCAGGTCATATGACGCCAAGCCCTACGTGAAGATGGGCGAGCCTTACTTCCAGGCCAAGGAGAAGTTGCGGCGGCATGGCATCGTGGCGTTCTCGTCCAACTATGCACTGTATGGCGATATGAGCGAGCGGGTCATGTCACTGATCGAGTCAATGGTGCCTGCAGCCGAGGTTTACTCGATCGACGAATGCTTCGCTGATTTCACGGGTATGCCGGGGAGCTTGACCCAGTTCGGCCGTGATTTACGCGCCAAGGTACTGCGCTGCACGGGCATTCCGGTCGGTGTCGGAATCGCCCGCACCAAAACTCTGGCAAAACTCGCCAACCACACCGCAAAGCGTCTGCAGGCGCAGACTGGTGGAGTGGTCGACATTACCGATGACTTTAAGCGCGATTGGGTGTTGCGGAATACCGAGGTAAAAGAGGTTTGGGGTATCGGCCGACGAATGACGGCGCACCTTGAGGCGATGGGTATCTACAAGGCGATGGACCTGGCAAAGGCAGATCCGCGAATGTTGCGCGACAAATTCAGTGTGGTAGTGGAGAAGACCGCGCGTGAGCTTACCGGTACGTCTTGCCTCGAACTGGAGGAAGCTGACCCTCCTAAGCAGGAGATTTGTTGCAGTCGGATGTTCGGCAAGCGCCTGACGGAGCTGACGCCGATTAAGCAGGCGGTGGCCAGCTACACAGGGCGAGCGGCCGAGAAGTTGCGTGCCCAGGGCTCTGTTTGCAAGCGCGTACGGGTCGCAGTTCGTACCGGAATGTTCAACCCCAACGAACTGCAGTTTGCCAAGGGCGCGATGATCGAGTTGCCTTATCCAACGAACGATACCCTGCTGCTTACCAGAGTGGCGACGGAGGCTGTAGAGCGGATTTACCAGGCCGGCTACCGTTACAGTAAGGCCGAGGTACTATTGCTCGATCTGCGGCAACCCGGAGAGTTTACCCATGATCTGTTCACAATGTCACAGTCTGCGGCGTGCGATCGCTTGATGTCGGTGCTAGATGAGATTAACAATCGGTATGGGAGAGGGATGGTACGGGCTGCTAGCGTCCCCAGCAGCCCCGCTTGGGGAATGCGCCGAGGAATGATGAGTCAGTCATATACAACCCGACTTGATCAGTTATGGAAGGTGAGTTGCTCTTGAATAAGAGGGAACTACTCCTGTTGCACTTCCGCTTTATACGTCAACTGGGCGGCAGGGAAGTGGGCTTTGAGAGCCGAGAAGAATTCGGCGCCATCCAAGATTCGCGTATCAAACTCGACGAGGAAGTATGCAAGCCAGTCCTGAAGCTCTTCCAGGCTCGCATCCTTTACAACATAGCGGACAACAATATCTACAAGCTGCTCTTGAGGTGCATTAATGCGATAGCCATTCAAGAGGAAAAACATCATGCCAGCGGCTACAGCTGTTCTCTTGTTCGCATTGGCGAAGCAGTGGTTATCAGCTATGCCCGCGATTAGGACCGAGGCTAGTACGATAAGATCCTCTGTTTGCTCATAGAAACGGTACATTGCCGGCTTCTGTTGAGCAGACTCAAGCTCATTGGGTTTGAGTATCCCAATGGGCTCATGAGGTGTTTGGGTCTCGATTAGCCACCTATTGATTGCGATAAGGTCTTCAACAAGTAGGTAGTGAATACCATCGCAATCAGTAGGCATTGATCAGCTTATCGGCAGGTGATTTAGACCTTCGCGAGCTCAGCGAAAGCTTTTTCGTTCTCGAAGAGAGTGATAGCAAAAGCATTCTGCACCTGAACGTCGTGGAATCCACGAGTTGGACGCGCGCGCACACCATTCTTGTCCCGTGGAGGGGCAACGAAATGGGTTGGTTTTTTCAATGCGCTCATTACCACTACTCCTTGGCGTGCCTCATGGGCTCACCAGCATGCCCGTTTGGGCCGAAAACGGTGAATGGATCACCGCATAGGTTGACAGATGTGTCAACCGATGGACGTAGATTAAACCACCGAAGGCGTCGTAGACAACACATTTGATGAGTCAGGATGATGGGCAGTGAAGTCCTTCGGTCTGCCGTCGTATGGAAAGCCTGAAATAGAGCGGTTCGATCGAATTTGGCAGGTGTCTTAGCGGCTCACCCTAGGTACGCTGGCGCTTATGCATAAGCGCCAGCGTACCTAGGGTGAGCGGAGACAGCAAGCCCTTTAGGCCTTTCGGCTGCGTCAAGGTTCACAAAACTTGTGATTATTGTACCACGAGGTCGGACGGGGGCCAAAACCAAGGACTGGGGCAAAAATGGGGCAAACCGAGCGCCACTCTATGCCCTCCAATGCCCCTTTAAGCTCCTTGGCTAGCAGGCATAGAAAGCGCTCAGGCCCTGGATACATGGGCTTTAGCACTTTGTCTCGTCAATACCCCAGCACAATCTGGATATGAAATGGTAGTGTTTCGATGCCGGTATTTAGAGGGAATGGGCAGCCTTGGATTGAAAAGCGCGCTGCTCGTGCCTTGATAAGGGATTGGGGCGCTGGTGAAACCCGCCCATGCACTTGAGGAAGCACATGGCATCGAATAAAAATCAGCATTTCGTTCCGAAGTGCTATCTGAAGCCCTTTACCTTCGGTGGTGAAGGCGCAGCTATCAATGTTTATAATATTGATAGACAAAGACTAATTATTAATGCTCCAGCCAAGAATCAGTGCTCTCGTGATTATTTTTATGGTCGAGATGACGAGCTAGAGAAAGCTATACAGTCGATTGAGCAGGCATATGGGGCAGTTTTGAAAGAGGTCCTGGCGCCGGGTTGTAAACTGAACGCGCACCACCAGTATGTCCTTCAGCTTTTTTGGTTGTTTCAATATCTTCGTACCGAAGGAGCTAGTAGGCGGTCTGCGGAAATGTTTGCGGAGATGGTGGAGCCCGTAAATGGCGACGGCAGTTATTCATTGAGTATTAAAGATGCTGTAGAATCTGCAATGCACGTTTTTGCCAATGAAATGAAGGTGGTGTCAGATCTCAAGATATGTCTGCTCAGGAATAGTACCGATACTCCGTTCGTTACTTCTGATGATCCTGCGGTCCTGACAAATCGTTGGCAGTTGGAGGACAGGCGTACACGTGGTGGTTCACTTGGTCTCAGGGGGGCTGGAGCTATTTTGCTACTGCCTTTGTCACCTAAAGTCTACTGTCTCGGGTATGATTCTGATGTATATCGAATTCCGAGCGAGAGCGGTTGGTTAACGCTGCGTAAAGTTTCCGATATTGAAGCTCTTAACGAGTTTCAGTTGATGAATTGTAGGGCAAATTTGTTTGTTGGCGGCAGCGAGTATGCTGATGAGCTTCACCACTTTGTAGGGAAGTTTAAGTGTCGCCGGCCTGAGGCGAGGCATGTGATAAACTTCGCGGTATTCGATGGTGAAGAAACTGACGGTCACAGAAGGTTTAAAGTCGTTTCTAAGCCTGAATTTGAACAGGCGCAAGGTGGTTTTGTCCATGCGCAATCGATTTCTCTGCCTCCCTCTCAGTGGCCGAGTTTTCTTCTGCGTCGACACAAGAGTAGTGCTTACTACAACGGTACGGGGCTAGGGTACGTTCGGCAGATGCACGCAGCGTTGATAGACCCTGTTCAACCGTTTATTAAAGTCGCCCCTTATAGCTAGCGGGGGCTGGCTTGGGCGGTATAGAGCCAATCTTAGGTATCATGTCGCCAGCTTAGGGCAGTTCTAGGGCAAATCTGGACAAGATGGGCCTAATGGCTGATGGCTCAGACCGAAATTATTCAAATTTTTGGAAGACGCAAGCGGTCATCAGTAGGGCCAGCCGGCGGGGCGGTGTGTTCAGCTAATTGGTACAAAATTGGTACAGGGTTAACGCTGTTGGCTTGAGTGGTCCGTAATAATTGGGCTTAAGGATAAATATGCCCAATCCATCATCGGTGCCACGGAGAAGCGGCGGGATGGCTCGGGGCGCGTGGTGTATGGCGTTGAAGCGGATTCTAGGGACATTCTGGTCTACACGGTTTTGTACCATTTTCCGGGGTTTTTCGGGCGTTCTGGGTGTGATGGCGTACGATTTGCCACCGCCACTCACGCTTATACCAACGGAAAACATGGCAACGATCAGAGCAAGGAAAAAGGCCGATGGAACGGTCATCCATACCGTCCGGATCCGCCTCAAGAAAAAAGGAGCCCTAGTCTACCAAGAGTGTCAGACCTTCGCCCGCCAGCAGGCAGCTCAAGCCTGAGCGAAGCGACGAGAGATCGAATTGGGCGACGCCAGGTGCGAGCCAGGCAGAGCCAACCCGGCCCCTTTGGAACGATGAAGCGGCAGCCGCTCATGGATTCGGCCAGGATGAGTGCACATTGATGTATCGCTGGCGCTCGGCGTACCACGGGCAAAACCAATTTTTCCCCTGCCGTGCATCCAGTTCTATCGCTGATGGGTAGTACTAATGGGCAGCCTGTGACTGCCCAGCCAATGACCTGTCAGGAGCACACCTCATGAGCCCCAAGTTCTCCGCTATGCTGCTCGCTTGCAGCCTCATCCTTGCGCTGCAGCCAGCCCACGCCCAATCTGCGCTGCCAGAGGCAGTCAAGGTCCCCGATGGCCATCGCGTCATGCTCGAGACTGTCGGCGTCGGCGAGATCACCTACGAATGCCGCGACAAGGCCTCCGCGCCTGGCCAGACCGAATGGACTTTCGTTGGCCCCAAGGCCGTGCTCAATGACCGCGCCGGCAAACAGGTAGGCGATTACTTCGGCCCTCCCGCCACTTGGCAAGCCAAGGACGGCTCGAAAGTCACCGGTACGCAGCTGGCGGTAGCCCAGGCGGAGAAAGGCGCCATCCCCTATCAGCTGGTCAAGGCCAACCCGGCCGAAGGCAAAGGCGCCATGCAAGGGGTCAGCTATATCCAGCGTCTGGCAACCCGTGGTGGCGTGGCGCCGGCAAGCGACTGCACGACGCAGAACAAAGGTGCCAAGCAGGTCGTGCAGTACCAGGCAGACTACGTGTTCTGGACAGCCAAGTGACGCGCCCGAGGCCGACACTCCGCCGTTGATGATCTACGCTCGATGGCAAGCCCCCGGCTGGATGGCCGGGGTCCCTTGCCTCACACAAGGAAGCCGCAAACGTTGAATGCGTCTGTCACCCCTTTGGACTTCCAACGCTGCCTGGAGGCGTGTGCACTGGGCGACCGGCGAGCCCTGCAGGCACTCTACGATCAGGAAGGTGCGCGCCTGCTCGGCGTTGCCCGGCGCATCGTGCGTGACGATGCCACCGCCGAGGACATCGTCCACGATGCGTTCATCCGCATCTGGACCCGTGCTGCCAGCTTTGACCCGGCGCGTGGCTCGGCTCGCGGCTGGATCTACAGCATCACTCGCCATCTGGCGCTCAATGCAATTCGCGACAGTCGCCGTGAAACCGTGCTGGACGACGCCGACATCGATAGCTCGGCAGCATTGCCGGCAGGGGGCGATGACATTGACCTCTGGTCAGGCTCGGCAAAAATCTACCGTTGCCTCGAACAATTGCAGCCCACGCCACAGCGCTGCATCTTGCACGCCTATGTGGACGGCTGCAGCCACGCCGAAATAGCCGGCCTGCTGGGTGCGCCGTTAGGCACCGTCAAGGCTTGGATCAAGCGCAGCCTGAAGGCGCTGCGGGAGTGCCTGGAATGAAGCCGGATACTGCCGAAGCATTGGACACCCTTGCCGGCGAGTTCGTGCTGGGGACGTTGTCACCGGAGCAACACGCCACGATGACCGAGCGCCTGAGCGTCGACCCGTCCCTGCGTGCCGCGGTGGATGCTTGGGAGGAACGTCTGCTGGAGCTGACCGCGCTGGCTGCGCCCCAGCCACCGAGTGCCCGGCTATGGGGCCGTATCCAGCGCAGCCTGAACGAGCTGGCCACGCCTTCGAAACAGCAGCGAACCCATTGGTGGCAACGTCTCGGCCTGTTGCAAGCACTGAGTGCTGCAGGGCTGGCTGCAAGCATACTGCTGGCGTTTGCGTTGTTGACGGCGCCGCCGGCCACCACGCAATTCGTGGTGGTTCTCGTGGCGCCGGGCAACCAGGCACCCGGCTGGGTGGTGCAGACCAGCGACAGCCGCATGATCGAGCTGATTCCGTTGGGCGAGGATGCCGTCCCCGAAGGCATGGCCCTGCAGTTCTGGACCAAGGGTGAGCAGTGGCGAGCACCGGTGTCGCTGGGGCTGGTCAAACCCGGTGAACCCTATCGTGTTCCGATACAGCGCCTGCCCCCGTTGGAGGCCAACCAGTTGTTCGAGCTGACATTGGAGAAATCCGGCGGCTCGCCTACCGGGCTACCGACGGGGCCCGTGAGGTTCATTGGCCGCGCGGTAAAGGTGATATGAGCATCTGGATAACCGCTTGAAAGTGCTGCGCAAGGTCTTCACCTGCGCGGTACTGGCGTGTTCTCGCCTGTTGAAATGATCAATGCCCAGGCACTGATAAAGACCGCCAGCAGCATACCATGGCGTCACAGCGCGTTTTCCAACAGCGCCCCCAGTACCCCGCTGGCGAGCACAACCAACCACGCCGGCAACTTCCAGAGCATCAGGGCAACCAGTGCCATCAAGGCCAGGCCAACGTCCTGCGGCGCGTGGATTGCGCTCGTCCACACCGGCTGATACAGCGCGGCAAGCAACAGACCTACGACAGCAGCATTGATGCCCAGCAGTGCCGCTTGGGCTCGGGCATTGCAGCGCAAATGCTGCCAGAACGGCAAGGCGCCCACCACCAGGAAAAATGAAGGCGCGAAAATCGCCAGCAGGCAGATCAGGCCTCCTGTCCAACCATTGGGTGCCTGCTGCATAGAGGCGCCGAGGAAGGCCGCGAAGGTGAATAGCGGCCCTGGCACAGCCTGGGCGGCCCCATAGCCAGCCAGGAACACATCATTATCAACCCAGCCAGGAGGCACAACTTCCGCTTGCAAAAGTGGCAGCACGACATGCCCACCACCAAAAACCAGCGAGCCGGCGCGGTAGAAGGAATCGATCATCGACAGTGACTGGGAGTTTAACCGGCCTGCCAAGAAAGGCAGGCCAAGCAGCAATGCAAAGAACAGGGCAAGCCAGAAAAGACCCGCGCGACGCCCCAGGCCCGTGGTGAGTGCTTCATGCACTCCACTTGGCTGCGGCTTGAACAGCAGCAGCCCCGTGACTGCCGCCAGGCCTATCACCGCTACTTGCGCCAAGGCGTAAGGCATCAGCAGCATGAGGCAGGCCGCAACTGCCATGAGGGTGATCCGCGGCGTATCCGGGCATAGATGGCGGGCCATACCCCACACTGCCTGGGCCACGACCGCCACCGCCACTACGTGCAAACCGTGCAGTACCCCGGCAGGCAGGGCATCACCCTGGTTGGCGATGCCGAGCGCTAACAGAACAAGGGCGACCGCCGAAGGTAAGGTAAACCCCACCCATGCAGCCAGTGCACCACCATAGCCTGCACGTATCAGCCCAACCGCGATACCAACCTGACTACTGGCCGGACCCGGAAGAAACTGGCAAAGGGCGACCAAGTCCGCATAGCAACGCTCGCTCAGCCACTGTCGACGCACCACCAGTTCATCCCGGAAGTAACCCAAATGGGCAATCGGGCCGCCGAAGGAGGTCAGCCCCAGGCGCAAAAAAACCAAGAACACTGCCCAGGGGCTACGGTCGGTTGGGATGGCATCGGACATGTGTATCGACTCATCATCAAAGCTGCGGGCAGATGATAATTGAAGAGGGGGAAAATGGGATTTTTGGGCTGGCGCTGCAACGCACCCCGGTATTTCGTGCCACTGGTCATATCGATCGCTCTTTCCCTTGGCAAAGTGACCGAACTGTTGAGGGCTGACAGAGGGGGAACGTGATGGATGACGAAGCGAAACGAATAGCGGCACTGGAACAGGTGGTGTTTGCGTTACTGGCTGCCGGAGCGGTCAGGGGGATTCCTCCCAACGATCTGCGGCTTCATGCCATTGGCGGCCTTCTCACCGGCACTCGCGGGCGTTGGGTGGATGAAGAGCATATTGGTGATGCAATCAACGAGCTTCACCGGGCAATGCGTTTTTTCCCTGATTGATTGTCCCGATGTATCAGCTGGCGCAACTGTCCGACCGTCCTGATGGCCGGCATAGGGTCGCTTCGCTTTATGTGCCTTACTTGGATCTCATGCCAGCGGAGAACGTCATGAGATCGAGGGGCAAGACCTTCTGGGATTGGGCGGATGCCAAGCTGCACAGTCGTACACATACTGAAGTGCTCGAATTCGGGTTGACCATCGATGTTCAGGTCCGGCTTTCCCGTGTGGGTGCCACTGAACTGTTCATTGGCATCTATGGGCCGGACGGTGCTTGCCTCCACGAGGAAGCGCACAAGGCGAGGCCAGGTCAATCCATGACCACCGCGATGTCATGGGGTGTCGCGCTGGCACGGGATATCGCCGCGTCCTTTGCGAAGCCTGGCCCCAAGGCGACTGATGGCGCGACAGAACATCGACCGAGCCCATGAGCCGTCTTTCTCCAAACAGGTGCGGTATCTCGCAATGCCTTCCGAGGGAGGCCGCGATGCGTGCCAATCCGAGAGCGCAGGGCAGCACTGATCCCGAGGTCCCGGCGCGCAGTCACGGTCGCTGAAGGCTAATGGCCTCGCGTGAGCCGGCTGAAAAAATGATCCGCTGCAACTGATTTGAGGGCGCTAATCTGCCAGCGTTGCCTCCAGCTACCGCCTGACTTTTCGAAGGAATTTTTCAGTTCCCTCCCACCTCAATAGCAAGTGGATTCAATGGGAGGGATTCTTGTGGCTGGACAGCAGTTGTACGTCATTGAGTACGAGGTCCACGGCGAGCGTCGGACATTCATCATTCGTCTTGAAAAGATGGACAACACCCTAGCCTGGCACTGGGCTAGCTGTGACGCAGGCATTGGCATCATTCCGAGGTTTGGTCAGCACAAGATCAAGTTGGTCAGCCGCCCTATGGCTGAGCGTTACGGTATCTCGAATGTACAGTGGCGGCCCGCGGGGCAAGGGCCCGAGTTTGTTCCGCAGCCCATTGATATCAGCAAATTCTCAGTAGCGGCCGAATGTAAATAGCTCGGCATTGTGTCCACCGAAAGTGAGCTTTGGAGAGCAAGCCATGCAACCTGAAACTGACGGTCCGGAAGAGAAGGGGCCAAGCAACGTTCCCTTCATCAATGATCCCCTGAAGCCCGCTTCGCCGGCGTTAAATGATGCTGAAGAAACAGATGCTGTTGAGGCTGAACAAGACATCGAGGCTGAATGAGCCGGAAATTTATCCCAGAAGGAGTACCGCCATGGATACATATCATGTGAGCCCGTCGGCCGATGGGTGGGAGTTGAGAAAGGTCAGTGCAGACCGCGCCTCGATGCGGGCAGCGACAAAACAAGAGTTGGTGAGCGCACTTCCAGCATTCTTTGAAGGCAAGAAAGCGTCGGTGAAAATTCACAAAGCCGACGGCACTATCGATGAAGAACGGACCTATCCGCGATCAGCTGATCCTCGTCGTACCAAAGGTTGAACACCATTACGGCAGCTGATCTGGGCATCGAGTTGGTGGGCGAAAACGGACTGTACCGATGGCTCGTTGCCAGTTTTCTTATGGGGAAGCGGATTCGCGCATCGATTGCAGTGCACGCCTACCAAAGGTGGTCGATCAGCACGGCCTGGATACACCGGCTAAGCTTGCAGGCTGCCACCATTCGACCCTCGTGAGGATCCTCGGCGAAGCCGGTTACGCTCGGTATGACCTATCTACGGCGCGGCGGCTAAAGGCGCTGGCCGGGGCGTTGAACACGCAATTAGGCCATCAGCTACGAGATCTGCATGAGCGTACTCAAGATCTCGAAGGGTTTACGCGCTGGCTACTCAATTTTGAGGGTGTGGGCCCTAAGACAATTGAGATCTTTATGCGAGAGGCCTCTACTGAGCTGAACTACCTTTGCCAAGGATCGTGAATCAACTGGCGCTTCGCCGCCATCGACTCGTCAATCAATGAGTGGAACACTCCAATATCCACATGGATTGGAATGGACCGATGAAGCTCAACACAGAAGGATTGTCGCTCTCAGGGAAAAAGGTTGTTGTGGTGGAGGATGACGGAACGCTCCGCACTGTGCTTGTAGATATCTTGCAACTCGGTGCCGACTGCGATGCCTTTACCACTGCTGAAGATGCCCTGATTCATCTGATGGGCATAAATGGCGAGTGCTCGTTTATCGTCGCCGATCACGGCGTGCCAGGCAGCATAAAAGGAATGGAATTTATCTCTATGGTCCATGAAAAATGGCCTGGATTACCTGCCATTCTTACCTCTGGATATCAGCTTGATGCTTCGGGGGTAACTCCGCCGGTCAGTTATCTCTTTAAGCCCTGGTCCCTTGAGAAGCTACGGGCGCAATCAGAAGCTCTCTCAAGGTTTGATATCTGCTGCAGCCGTGGTTACGCCGTAAACGACCCAAATCGCACTTAGCGCTGGTGGTTGTTGCGAGAGGAATTGCCAGGCTGTGGATCAAGGGGTTTACCCGGGTCGCTTTCGCATTTGCTGCCCAAGGCTCGGTATTCTCTCCTCAGAGCGTGGAGCTGGCGGTTGTCCAGATCCTCGAGATCCAAAACCGATTGCGCGGCTGATTTTGTGGCCCGTATCAGCTCATCTAGCTTCAGGTGGATGATGTCGTTGTCACGGTTCTGGGTGTTCTGGATCAGGAACACCATGAGAAATGTGATGATGGTCGTCGAGGTGTTGATAATGAGCTGCCACGTATCGTTGTAGTGAAACCATGGCCCTGAAAGCCCCCACATACCGATCAAAAAGACGGCGATCAAAAATGTGCTTGGCTTGCCGGCGTGATTGGCGAGCCATTGGCAGAACTTTGCGAATTTCATGATGCTTCTCTCCTGGGCCTTTCTGTTCTGACCGCAGTAAAGGCTTGAAATCTTTTTTACATTTGGCGAGCCGATGGGGACTGAAGGCCCGGCGGAACGTCCCCGCGCCACCATCAGTCAAAAGCTCATCGAGAACTTTTCAAGGCAGTTGCTCAGATGACCTTTATCGTCTGGTTCGCCATGCTCGGGACCGTCCTGCTTCTGCTTGCGCTCTCATCTTCGTACCTGCGCTGGATGCCTGTGACGACCTCTTTGGTCTGCTTGGGGCTGGGTATGGCGCTCAGTTCTCCTGGGCTGGGGTTTCTTCATCTGGAGGTCGCCGAAGCGAGTGGTTGGCTAGAGCACCTGACCGAAGTAGCGGTATTGTTCTCACTGTTTTTCAGCGGACTGAAACTTCGGTTACCTTTGCGCAGCCGGGCATGGCGGACTGCGTTACTTCTGGCAGGTCCGGTCATGGTGTTGTGTATCGCAGGCGTCTCTCTGACCCTGCATTACTTGCTTGACCTGAGTTGGGGCGCTGCGGTGTTGATCGGGGCAATCCTTGCACCGACGGACCCGGTCCTCGCAACGCTGGTACAGGTATCCGACGCCCAGGATGACGACCCCGTCCGATTCAGCTTGTCTGGAGAGGCTGGCCTGAATGATGGCGTTGCCTTCCCCTTTGTCATACTTGGTCTGATCCTGCAGCAGAGTGATACACAGCCCTGGCTGAGCGAATGGCTTATCAAGGACATGCTTTGGGCGGTGGCAAGCGGCGTTCTGTGCGGTTACTGGATGGGGCGCGGATTGGGAAAACTGACCCTCTACCTGCGTACGCGCAACGAAGACAGTACAGTGTCGCCCAACGATTACTTGGCCCTGGCCCTGGTGGCGCTGGCCTATGTCGTTGCCGAGTCGCTCCAGGGGTATGGGTTTCTCGCGGTGTTTGCGGCGGGACTTGGCCTACGCCAGGCCGAGGTTCAAACCTCCGCCGGGCCCCTCGAACCGGCTGCCGAGCACCTGGTGCAACCTGTCGTGGGCCATCAGCATCTGGCGCCGGAGCTTGCCGTCAAAGGCAATGTGAAAGAGCTCGACGAATCTCAGGTTGCTGCCGGCATCATGCTGGGCGATATGCTCGCGTTTGGTAGCTTGGTCGAGCGGGCCATGGAAGTCTTTCTGGTGACCTTGCTCGGCGTCGTCCTGTTGGAGCATTGGGATTGGCGGGCGCTCTACATTGGCGGCGCGTTGTTTATAGTCATCCGTCCCTTAAGCGTGCTCATTCTTTCTTCAGGGGGATCTTTGAAATTGCTGCAGCGGGGGCTTTTGGGGTGGCTCGGCATCCGTGGGGTCGGCAGCCTGTACTATCTGTTCTACGCGTTAAACCATGGTCTTGCGACACCTCTCGCCGGAGAGAGTACTGACCTGGTGCTGTCCGTCGTGGCATTGAGCATCCTGATGCACGGCCTAAGCGTTCAGCCGTTGATCAGTCGGTACACCGCATGGAAAGCGCGTTGCGGGTGAAAACGTTTGGGTAATCCCCTGCGACAAGCAATGGTACTTGAGCAAAAGACCTGCGCGCCCAAGTGAACGCGCAGGCCTGCATCAGGCGGCGCGTTGTTCGCTCTTGAGGAGCTTTTTCTGCACCTCCATGGCTTGGCCCAGTTCCTCCAGCTGCTGTTTACCCAGAAGCTTCCGGGCCGTCGGGAACAATTCGCTTTCTTCTTCTTCGATATGGTGCTCCAGCAGCTCCTTCATTACCTTGACCCTGCCGGCGAACTCCACGGTACCGGTTTCGGTATGCAGCAGGTCTGGCAAGACCAGCGAGTCGACCGTACGGTGTTCTTCCTTGGCTTCGTAGTACATCTTCGCTTCTTCCTTGCCGCCCGCCTGCTTGATCGCCGGATACAGGATCTCTTCTTCGAGCGCGGTGTGGATACTCACCTCTTGTTTGATACGATCAAGCAGTTCGGCGCGCTTTTTCACCGCGCGCTCGGTGGTCGAGGACAACTCCTCAAGAAGCTTCTTGACCAGTTGATGGTCCTGGATGAGCAATTCGATTGCATTCATAAGTCACCTCATCATCAGTGGCTAAAGTACGGTTGCTACTGGTGGAGTGGTGTTCAAACCGCAAGGTTCCAAGCGGGCGATCAGCGCACCGCTGGGTGGCGGATGCTGCGGTTAAAAGTAGGCATGAAAAAAGCCAGGGCGGAGGTTCGCCCTGGCTTTCATTGAGGCTAGCGGTTGTCGTCACTCGTGCGTCCACCGCCATGGCTATGCTGGCCACCTACACGGCCAGCCTCCGATGCGCGTTCACGGTCATTGGCGAAGTTCCCTCCCGAGTTCTGGCCGCCTTTGCGACCGGCTTCCGATGCTGTTTCCCGGTCATTGGCAAAGTTGCCTGGGTTGTTCTGTGCAGTACCACCTTGGTTGCCACGGTTGCCTTGATTGTTAGCCATGATCTTTCACCTCATGTCGGTTCACACACAGGAAAGTCTGTGTTCAATTTCCGACGTCACCTGGGTGGTCTTTCGCTCAAACGAATTTCTCTAGGCCTGACGAAACGCACCAAAGGTTTATTTCCTCGACTTGTGGCGCACGAAAGTACGAACGCGCTGTTGGTTAGAGCAGCCGATAGTGCCGCCCTAGCTACCTGACATGAACATGGGCAAGGAGCGGGGGTCTACCGGTGCGTATCTGAACCCACGAGGGATGGTCATGGAGATCTTGCCGTTACTGGAAGAATTGCTGAACGCCCGCGGCCCTGGCGGCCAGGAGGACGAGGTGCGTCAAGTTGCTCGGAGGGCGATGGCTGCCTGTTGTGATGAGCTGTCGACCGATAACGCCGGCAACCTGGTTGGCGTTGTTCGCAGCACCAACAGAGCCCGCCCGGACGCGGCAATACGGGTCATGGCCCACCTTGACGAGATCGCGATGATCGTCAAAAAGGTAAGGCGGGACGGCACCTTGGAGGTCTTGGCGTTGGGCGGTGCGCAGCCGATCAGCTTCGGCGTCTGCCCGGTGGATATCCTCGGTGATGGGCAGGTGCTTGCAGGCGTGCTGTCGTACGGCTCGATGCACAACAGCGGAAGTAGTGCCAATGGCCGTGACGTCCTTGCAGGCGCTGTGAAGTGGCAGGATGTCTACGTGGTGACACGTCAGTCCAGGCAGGTGCTGGACAAGGCGGGCGTTCGGCCGGGTACCCGCGTGGTGCTCAGCCAGCATTGGCGAAAGCCGTTCAAGGTTCACGATTGCATCGCTGCGCATTTCCTCGATGACCGCGCGCCGCTGGCGGCGGTGCTTCATTGCGCGCACCTGCTGCTGCAGCGCCGCAACGAGCTGAGCCAGGATGTGTGGTTCGTGCTGACAACGCTGGAGGAAGAATCCAATGCCGGCGCCATGTACGCAGCAGCAAGGCTACCCGGCGATACCACGATCGCCGTGGAGGTCGGACCGGTGCTCGATGAGTATGGCACCAAGCTGTCAGCCGACCCCATCATCAACACCGGTGACCAGAAGGGCTACTACAGCCGCAGTGTGGTGCAGGCCTTGATGGCTGCGACACACAAGGCCGGATACAGGCCGCAGCCAGCGTTACTGGTCGATTTCGCATCCGATGCGAGCGCGGTGCTGAGCACCGGTACCGATGCGCGAGCGGGGTGTATCGCTATTCCGACCGAAAACACTCATGGTTTCGAGATGGTCCTGGTGGAGGGAATATCCGCTTGTGCTCTCGCCCTGATGGAGTACCTGCTGCGGCCCGACGATGAGGTCATTCCTGCGCAATGATGGAGATCTTGCCGTTTCGCTCGACGATGGCGAACTTGATCTGCTCGACACGCTCTATGCCTTGGCTGTCCCTCGCCGACTCGAGGATGTCATCTTCGGTCAACCGCGCTCGGCGCATGCGGCTATGCAGAAAGCGTCCCTGTTCCACCACCAGGGTGGCGTGGCCATCCAGCAGCCGCGCCAAGGGCTTTGCGTTGAGCTTTGCGAGCGACAGGCCCACATCCAGCACGATCAACGTAGCAATCACCAGTATCGCGTTGGTGAAGGAAAAGTCCTCGCCCAATAACGCCTGCTGGGTCGCCTCGCCGATGATCAGTAGAAGGACGAAGTCAAACGTGGTCAGGTCTGCCAGCGAGCGCCGACCCGCCACACGAAACAGCAGCATTAGGGCGACATACATGGCTGCTGCGCGAAGGATGGAGTCCATGGCCCACTCCTACGGGTAGAGGAAGGTGGAAAAGCGAACGGTGCTGCTTGGCCCGGCCCTGACGACACCTTCAAGCGTCCCGACATGTTCGCTGCGCAATGTCAGGTAGAGCGTGGCAACGCCGTCTCGACTGGTGCCAAGCTGCAGCAGCAGGGCCTTTCCCTGAGAAAGCGATGCCTGTGGCTCAGGTTGCAGTGTCTCTATACTTGCTTCGCGCAGCAGGCTGCCGCCCAGCAGCACCATCACAGGCTCCGCGGACGTACCGCGGACGGTGATACGCAGGTTGTCAGTGGTGCCGCTGCGGCTGAGGCGTTGATATTCCACCTGCACGCGGCCGTCAGTGCTGATGGCCGTTGCGTCACTGAGTGGTCCGTTGCCAAACAGACCGAGCAACGCCAGCACCACCATCAGTACCAGGCACCACCACCCCGCACGTTCGAAGCGCCACACGCGCTGTTGCATGCGCATGTTTTCTTCTACCGGATAGTGCCTGGACAGCAGTTCATCATCATCCATGGTCCTGTTCCTCATGCGTGCTCGCCACGCAATCAGCGTTGGTGATAGTGCGCCAGGCGCGACAAGCCGAAGCGCGCGCCTTGGCGCATGACATCCGCGCGCTCGCCAAAGAAGCGCTGACTTAGGGTAAACACTGCTCCTGGCTCACCAGCAAACGCCCAGGCAAAGCACAATGTGCCAGGTGGGACGCCGCCCTGCGCTGAGGGGCCGGCAACCCCGGTAGTAGCAATGGCCACTGTGGCATCGCTGTTCTTCAGGGCTCCCATAGCCATTTCCCACGCAACGGCTTCGCTGGTTAGACCATAACTTTCGATGGTCTGCGGGCTCACCCCAAGCAGGCGCTGCTTGGCGGCAGGGGAATACACCACATAGCCGCTTTCCAGGATCTCCCCGGTGCCGGGTAATTCCGCCAGCAGGGCGACCATTGCGCCGGCCGTGCAAGATTCGGCAGTGGTCAGCAGCAGCTTGTGGGCCTTGAGGTAATCCAGTGCTTCGACTACAGGGTCTACGGTCATCACACGTCACCCCTTGCATGTTTTGTGGTGGACGCGTTTGCGGCGAGTTTGGTTCAGCGCGGCGGCCCGCCGGTCATGACCGATTAAAACGTCCTGAACTTTGTTCCAACGCCTGGCTTCTGCAGAGGTATGGGGTTGTAGTAACACGCAAGCGCTGGAGCCCCTCCTACATGTGAAGAGGAGAAACGATCATGACCGAGCCTGTGACGTATTTCTGGATCGCGGTCGCAGTGATCATCCTGCTAGTTGATCTCTGGGCCATTGTCAGCGTTTTCCGCAGTGACAAGGCCGATGTGACGAAGGCGTTGTGGGCGTTGCTGTTGTTAGCGCTGCCTGTTGTCGGCCTGGCTATCTGGGGTGTGATGGGGCCGCGCGGTATCAAGCGTGGTACTGGGCCTTCTTCGCCCGAACACAGTAAGGGGTAGGTGGTGAGCATGCCTTCAACAGACAAAACGCAAAAAACCGACGTGGCAAAGCCGCTCGTCAGTGGAGAGCAGGAGCGGGACAACGATGCTCGTCGTCCGGACGGCTCGACAGGCACAGAGCATGACTCAACGGCCCAAAAGGCCGCACGTAGCCACGCACAGCCTAAACATTAAACCACGACGGGACCGCAATCGCGGCCCCTTGCCTCGCGGCTCAGAGGATAGATTTCCCGCCAGTCACTGCGTAGCGCGAGCCGGAGATGTAACTGCCCTCGTCAGACCCAAGCAGTACATAGATCGGCGCCACTTCGACCGGCTGTCCCGGGCGGCCGAGCGGTGTCTTGGAGCCAAAGTTCTGCACGGCTTCGTCCGGCATCGTAGAAGGAATAAGCGGAGTCCAGATTGGCCCTGGCGCAACACTGTTCACGCGAATTCCTTGGCTGCCCAGCAATTGCGCCAATCCCGCAGTGAAATTGGCGATCGCGCCCTTGGTCGTGGCGTATGCCAGCAGACTGGGAGAAGGATCATCAGAATTCACTGAGCTGGTATTGATGATCGAACTGCCCCGGGGCATTGATGGCAAGGCTGCCTTGCAAATCCTGAAGATCGCGGTGATGTTGATGTCGAAGGTCTTCACCCACTCATCGTCGTCGATTTCCTCCAGCGTCTCGTGGGACATCTGAAAAGCTGCGTTGTTGACCAGGATATCGATACGTCCGAACTGACCCACGGTCTTTTCGACGATATCCTGGCAGTGCTGCTTCTGCGCGAGGTCGCCAGGCAGCAGCAGGCACCGTCGGCCAGCGGCTTCGACCCAGCGGGCAGTCTCCTTGGCGTCGTCATGCTCGTCCAGGTAGGCGATGGCCACGTCGGCACCTTCCCGCGCGTAAGCAATGGCGACAGCCCGGCCGATACCGCTGTCGGCGCCGGTGATCAAGGCGATCTTATCTTGCAACCTGCCGCTGCCGGTGTAGGTTTGCTCCCCACAATCGGGATACGGCTGCATTTTCGCCTGCGAGCCAGGGACGGGCTGCGGTTGGGAGGGAAACGGGGGAGAGGGGTAGTCGCGCATGACGGTCGCTCCTGCAGGTTTGGGAAGTGCATATCCGTTCGAAACAACCGACTGCCTGGGGTTGAGCCGAACACGCCAGTGACGCGACGGGCGGTATGCGACGCCTGCTTAACGCCGCTTGCGGCACAGCATCGCCAGCGCGCAGCCGCTCAACAGCACTAGAGCGGTCACCGCCATCCGGCTGGAAGCCGGTGATCGATCGCTGCGCCATCCGTCCTGCACGCCACGTGCACGGCTCGGTGGTTCGAACAGGTTGCCGTCACAGGCTGCCGCCGCCTGGCTGCGGTCGATACCTCGGCGGGTCAACCAACCGTTCAGGTTGGCAAGCCGTGTCAGCAATTCCGGCCCCAGATAATGGTTGCCATCCTGGAAGAACCCGGTGAAGGGATGTACCCGCTCCACGTGCTCAACGCGGTAGCGTTCGCCGGATTTCATGCCCATCGTCGGGTCGATCATGGCTGAGTTCCCCCGACCATGTGTGCGGTACCCAAGGTGCCGGACGCTGCGCCCGGAACCAGGATGACCTTGCGGCAATCGTCCTGCTTCTGGTCGAACAGCTTGTAGCCCATGGCGGCTTCTTCCAGCGCCAGGCGGTGGGTGACGATCAGCTCCGGTGCCAGACGGCCGGCCTCGATGTGCTCGAGCAGTTCGGGCAGGAACCGCTGCACATGGGTCTGGCCCATCTTGAACGTCAGGCCCTTGTCGAAGGCATCGCCGAACATGAAGGCATGAATGAACCCTGCGTAGACTCCGGGCACACTGACCACGCCGCCCCGGCGCACCGCGGCGATGCTCTGGCGCAGCGCCTTGCCGCTGCTGCCTTCGATTTTCAGCGCGGTCAGCACCGTTTCGGTGGTGCTGCCCTTGGCCTCGAAGCCGACCGCATCGATGACGGCATCCACGCCGCGCATGCCGGGGGTTTGGCGAATGATGCTGTCGGCGGGGTCGTCGTCCTGTTCGAAGTTGATCGGCACTACACCGTATGCGTCACGGGCAAACGCCAGGCGGTAGTCGTTGTCGTCGACCATGAAGATGGTCTGCGCGCCGAGCATGCGTGCGCAGGCCGCGCTCAGCAGCCCCACCGGCCCGGCGCCATAGATGGCTACGTTCGAACCCTGGCCGATCTGCGCGTTGATCACCGCCTGCCAGGCTGTCGGCAGGATATCCGAGAGAAACAGCACCTGATCGTCCGCAAGGGCCGTAGGCACCTTGAACGGGCCCGTGTTGGCCTTGGGCACGCGCACGTAGTCCGCCTGGCCACCAGGCACGCCGCCGTACAAATGGCTGTAGCCGAACAAGGCAGCCCCTGGCGGGATACCTTTCTTGTTGAGGATGGCGCCGCGCCCTGTGTTAGTGGTTTCGCAGGCGGCAAACTGCTCTAGCTGGCAGAAAAAGCAGCTGCCGCAGGCAATCACGAAGGGGATCACCACGCGGTCGCCGACCTTTACATTGGTCACGCCACGTCCGGTGTCCTCGACGATGCCCATGAACTCATGGCCGAAGATGTCGCCTGTTTCAGTTTGTGGAATCTTGCCGTGATAGAGGTGAAGGTCCGAACCGCAAATAGCGGTCGCGGTGACCCGCAAAATGATGTCGTCCTCATCCTGGAGTGCTGGATCGGGAACGGTATCCACCCTGACATCCTGGGCGCCGTGATAAGTCAATGCTCGCATAGGTTCAACTCCTGCTTGGAGGCTGGGGGTGAGGCTCTAAGCAGAGGAAGTCGGCGGCGTAGGTAAAGTTCAGGCGGAAGCCTCCAGTGGCAAAACTGGGCAACGAGGCTCCTGCATGGGCAGGCCGTCGTGAGTACTCGATGTAAGGAAAGGGCGCTGGCTTTGTCCTTGGGCGGATGCCAGTCGTCTGCCGGGCTGAACGGATCCAAACACGTCCGGCTCAACCCTACTGAATCGCCCATTTTCATAAGAAGATAGGGGAGGTCATTCTACGACGGACCGCTTTCGACCCGAAGCGGTCACATGATCATTGTTAATGCGCTGGGATCAACACACCGAAGATCACGAAGAACCCTCCGCAGATCTGATTGAATCGACGTCCCGTTCGGGCCAGCAAGGCCTCACTTTGTGCGCAGCACTTGCCACGCCTAATTCGATTGTGAAGAGAGAGCAAGCTCACCAGGGTGAAGTGGCTTTCTGCGAAGCGCATTGAATACCGCGTCGATATGCCAGGTTTCCGGGCCGATCAGCACGGCATCCAGTGGGTCGGCATGCAGTTCGAGCTGTGTCGCAATGCCTTCGATGGCGAGCATTTGCTGGGCATGCTCAAGTTGCCGGCGGATACCCGTGAGCCACAGCCGGCCTGCCCCCGCCAGCAGGAACAGGGTGTGGGGATAGGAGTAGGCGAGCTTCCGGCGCAGCTTGATCACCGCCGTTTTACTGTAACCAGAAAAAGCAGGTGCCAGCACATAGGTTTTGCCCGCTGCGGCCTCGAGGTCGTGCTTGTCCTGCAGGTACTCCTCGACAGTGAAGCAGTTGGCGACCGTTTCGAGCGCGCCGCTGATGACATTGACCAGATAGGCGTTGACACCGACATAGCAGTACTCGGTCTTGCCATGTACTACACAGTCCTCGCTGTTGCAGCGGACGACCCAGTAGTCACCCTTCGCTGACGGCTCGCAGGATTGGATGACGAACCGTTCCGGGCGACCGTCCATCCTGATGACGTCTGCAAGATGGTCGAGGACTATGGCGCTGGCTTGGTGTGCGGATAGCATCGATGGGTACTCAGGTGATAGTCGCGCGAGGATAATCATTTCCGAACGGCATTGTTGCGCCCAAATGTGAAGACCCCGCCCATGAGTGAATGCAATCACCGCAGGAACAGACGGGCAGCCAGCGCATGCTCTGTGCGCTGGCAGCTCGTCCTCATTTGAAACGCGCGGCCTAAAACAAACCGATCAGCATTGATAGCTTGTGCGTTGCCGAGGGTCTTAGATTGATGGCTAGGTTAAACCAAGGAGTTACCTATGCTTATCAATGGATACCAAAGTTACCAGTACCTGCCCACGCACATCCGCCAACAGACCCATTCATGGACTGTTGGTGAAGTGCAGGTGCGATCAGTCATTACCTCGCCCGAGGCCGATCGTTTGGCCAAGCACATTGAATATAATTCAGACAGAGGTTTGCTCCAGCATCTGAAAGTATCCACAACCCAGCCTCTGACGGACTTGTTCCGCTGGCTGGTCAGCTGTCTCGGTGTGCGTAGGGCTGCACAGCGAGCGTCGGATGATCTACCCCTGCAACATGCTGAACAGGCCGGCACCGCAGCGCTCTTTCGCTGCAGTTTCGGCAATGGCTTCAAGACCGTGCTCGAGGCAGTAAGCCTGCTCGCTACTGCCGCCAGCGTTGATCACCAACGCTTCGATGTGACGCTGGAAGCCGAGCAGATTAATTGCTTGCGAGATGCCATGGTCGAGGGGCATGCAAATTTCAAAGCAATTGAGATGATGGTGAAAACCCGCGGGGACTTGCAATGTGTGCGTTCCCTCGCGTTGAGCTTGATGCGTAAGGCTGAAGATTGTCAGCCTTCTATCGAGGCAGCGCTGGCAAACGTGGCCACCGACCGTCCAGACCCAAGCGTCTTTCTGAATGGGCTTATGACATTCCTGCAAGGGCAGGAGGCGCGATGGTTCGAAAAAACCATGAATAATCCGAAGCTGCGCATCGACGCTCAAGCGCAGAACGACTTCATTAGCGAAAAGCTCCAGGAGCATATCGATACACTGGATGCCCAGGAGGCCGACAAGATGCTTGAGCAACTGGAGGGTATTTTCGGCAAGCGGGCAAGTGGGGTTATGGGGTTTGCCAACGAGCTCTTGGGGTTGGCCGATGAGGACGATCAGCTTCTGTCGCGCATGACCCGTGCCGAAAGCCTGAGCGATAGCCTGGTCGACCTGCTTCGCGCGAAGCTTGATAGGCCCGAGAAAGGTAGGGCGGGCTCGCCCACTATCAAGAGCTTCAACGAGCTGAACCCACTGGAGTTGGCCGCACTCGTGAGCCTAGGGGTCAAATTGCAATAGACAGGAGCAGCCCCCAAGTCATCGCCTGAAGCGACCCAGCCTGCACGGCTCCAAATCAGGCGATGGCGTGCCACGGGTGATTTCCATGCCCACCAGGCGGCCTACGGTAGCGGCCAGCGTGACACCGGGATGCATGACACAAACGTAAACGCCGCTGATACCCGGCAGAAAACCAACCAGCGGCGCGCCATCCTTGGGGATCGGCCGGAAACCCACGCACGCCTGTTCCACGTCGAGGGACACAACGCCGTGCAACTCTGCTCTGATGGCCTCGGCGGTTCTCAGTGCGATGACGTTAGGTTGGTGATCTGCCGCATCGTCCAGATAGTCCTCTGCCGCCAGCAGGCTGCCGTCATCAGCATGCCGCACCTCCATGGCTGCATTGGAAATGATCCCTCGGACAAGTTGGGGCGGCGAGTGGTAGCGGATATAGATGGCAGGAGAGGCGTCGAGTGCAAGTGAGTAGCCCAACACGTCCGTCAATAGCGTGGTACCCGTTCCCGCCGCAAGCACCACCAGGTCCGCGTCGATTACCCCGTGGGTGGTTTTCACACCTGAGACTTTATCTGCGCTACCCGTGAACCCTTCCACCTGTGTCTGCTCCAGCAACCTGGCGCCTCGGGCTTGAGCGCCTTTGATCAAGGCCCAGGTGGCCGCTACTGCGTTCAGCGCGCCTTCCTCTGGAGCATGGTTGGCCTGGGCAGGAGGGTGTTTCAGATTAGGTTCCAGGGTGAGGATCTGAGCCCCCGAGACCGTTGATATCCCAGGGGCAGGCGTTACTTCCGGGAGGCCATAGGTCAGCGAACCGGTCCATTGAATGTGTAAGTCTGGCAGTTGCGCTTCGAGGCGACGATAGTCCGATACGGCTGCGGCCCGCAGTGCGGCGGCAGGATCTGCGTCACTGTAGGTGGTATTGATCCATGCAAAGGAAGTGGAAGTCACGCCAGACGCTACATGGCCAGCCTCCACGATGGTCACCTGCGCGCCTTGGCAGGAAAGGTGGTAGGCAACGGAGGCCCCCACGATACCTGCCCCCACCACTACCACATTCATTCCCGGGATATTGTTCATCGTGCTCCGTCACCGCCTTGGGACTATGTTTCACTGGCCGTACCTGGCAATCCTGGGTCCACAGGGGCAAACGGCGATAGTAAATGGAAAGCGTGAGTACCAGCGAGCCTATGTTCGACCAATACCTGAAGCAGTGGGGGCTGACCATTGATGGGGAGGCTTTCGTTTCACCTAATGGCAATCTATTGCCCGTTCGCCGGGGCGATACACCGGCGATACTTAAAATCTCGCAGGCGCCAGAGGAGCAGGCCGGCAGCCAGCTGATGGCCTGGTGGGCAGGCGACGGTGCAGCCCCTGTGCTGGCTCACGCGGGCGAGGCGTTGCTGATGAAGCGGGCGCAAGGTGCGGCGTCACTTGCAAGGATGGTCGCAGATGGCAGGGATGACGAGGCCACGCGCATTCTATGTGCCGTGGCGGCCCGCCTGCATGCGCCACGGTCTACGCCGAGGCCTGCGCTGGTGCCGCTGGAGCAATGGTTCGACGCATTGTGGAGCGCGGCGGCGACGCACGGTGGGGTGCTGGAGCACAGCGCAAAGGCAGCGAGGGCGCTTTTCGCAGCTCCCCAGGACCCTGCGGTGCTGCATGGCGACATCCATCACGGCAATGTGCTGGATTTCGGGCCGGCCGGTTGGCTCGCCATCGATCCCAAGGGGTTGTACGGCGAGCGGGGCTTCGATTTTGCCAACATCCTCTGCAATCCGGACGAAGCCAGTGCGCAGGCACCGGGGCGCCTCTCACGGCGTATAGCGATCATTTCGCAGGCAGCCGGTATCGAGCGTCACAGGCTGTTGCAGTGGGTGCTGGCGTGGGCAGGGTTGTCGGCGACCTGGATGATCGAGGACGGCGCTGAGCCTGAGGGCAGGTTGGCGTTGGCGAGGCTCGCGGCTTCGGCGCTCGATGGCAGCGCTCGGGGTTCTGACTGAGGCATTGCATGTTAGCCGGCGATCACGGGTGACGCCGGGATTGCGCTGATGGTCAGTTCGCGCATGCAGCACTTCAAGCCCCAGGTGTTGTCCGCGTGCATACTGGCCCCACATGTGCACACATGCGTATTTCACGCCGTTAGGCTCTGTACGAAAAGCCTTGATACTTGTACATGCTGCGTTGAGTACAGTCTGGGAATGCTCATGTACTCCAGTTCATTCTGCTTACTCCCCCCGTTTCGCTTTGTCTGACTTTCACGCAGACACATTTCCTACAGGCCCTGGCGCAATGCGAGTAAGTTACAGAGCGCCTTGGTGGGTTCAGGGGGGTTATCGAGCATCTGTTCGGCTGTTTCAGCGTCGAGAACCGTCATGCCTGTGGTATCAACACTAGTGACTTCGGCATGCGCAACGGAACGGATAGCCAGGGCGGCTACAAGCTTTTTCTGTTCTGACAGGTCTCGTTCAAAATCGGAGAGATGCGGCGCTCTTGCGGGGCGATTCCTGCCGTGAATCTTGACGTTAACCCAAGTACCGCCAGATAGGGTCTTCGTTGCGAGATCTTCAACGAGATCGTCAGCCGTGATGCGCAACGCTTCCATTCTCCCGCCTTTCAGCAGGAGTTGCTTTTTTCTGGTCGCGGCACGACGGGCAAGCCCTGCTTTCGATCTGTTCGACACAATGACGTCCTCCGTATTGCCCGATCCTTGACCTGTACGGACCGCTAGCAGGCATGAGGCCAGCCGTGTCCAAGGAATGGAAAGGATATCCGAAGGCCAGGCGAGATCTTTGTACGAAAGTGCCTGCACGACGGTCATGCGGCGGTGAAAACAAGTTCGGAGTTTTCATGTGCAATCAGCAAGGCCAGGTGCGACTCCTACCGTTTCTCGCCTGTTTTCGCCTTGCCTGATCAAACGATCCGCTTATGGATGAGATGTGTCAGTCGATTGGGAAGTTTGGCAATAGCTCATTGGGGCTATGGGGCTGTCCAGGTGCCGGTTGCTATGCTGTTGCCGATTTGGGCATAGGGAACGGCCGCGTCGAATGGCGCTGCCACGACACGGAGGTGCACATGCAGATCACATTGCCGCTGAGTGTCAGCGACTGGGAGTACAAGAGCGCCAGCGGGGGTGGGTTGACGGTGATGTTTGCCGCCGCCAGCGGTGGCTTGCTGACCTTGACCGATCCGAACAAGGCCGAACAGCAGTTTCGCTACGGTTCGCTCGGAGTCGGCGTTGGCGCAGGCGCGCGTTTGCCGCGGGTAGGCAAGATCAACCTGCTGGTGCGTGGCAAAAGCGTCGGCGCGGTGGGCACCAGCGCAGACCTCCCGGCGATCGGTAAGGTACTGGTGGCTGAATCGGTCGCGGCCCGTGGCCTGGTGCGCGACGACTTCAAGGGCGGGTGCGTGTTCCTCGAAGGCGGGGTGGGCCTGGTTGGCGGTGGCAGCGGCTCGGGCGTGCTGTTCGGCCTGGATCCCAAGCTGTTGGTCCTGGGTACCGCTGCGATAGGGGCGGGTGGCGCGTTTTTGCCGCAGGAAACCTTGCCGCGCCTGCTGCGCTCGGCGAAGGGCGTGATCCTCTCCGCCGGGTTCAACATCGGCGTGCAGGCGGGCGGTGGCCTGACGTTGACCATGGGCGGGCTGTACTGATGGCCAGGGCGTGCTCGCGACAGCGTCAGGCGCCCACAGCTCCCGGCGCCGCGAGGTTGCAATACTGCCCCTTGAAATACAGCAAAGGCTGCGAGGACGTGGTTTGCTGCAGGTTCAACGCCTTCACTTCACCGATGACGATCAGGTGATCGCCCGCGGCGTGTTCAGCGTGAATCTCGCAATCGATCCAGTGCAGGCTGCCGGCAATGATCGGGTTGCCCAACGGTGACGGTTGCCATTGCACCTTGTGCCACTTGTCCGTACCGCGCCGCGCGAACTGGTTGGAAATCTCGACCTGCTCACCCGCCAGGATGTTGACCGCGAAGCGACCGGCCTGGCGAATCCTGGGGTAGCTGGCCGAACTGGACATCACGCTGAATGACACCAGTGGCGGGTTCATCGACACGCTGTAGAACGACTGGCAAGTAAAGCCGATCGGCTCGTCATCGGTGTGCGATGTAATGACCGTGATACCGGAGGCGTAGTGCCCGAGCGCTTCGCGAAAGCTCGATGGCTCGATAGGGAGTGACATAGTAGATCCTGGGTATGGGTACCGCTCGAAGGGGTGGGAAGGCCCGCATCTGTCCGGGCCCCCACCTGTTACCTCCGACCTGGGCTCAGCGCTTGTTTGCCAGCTCTCTGCGAACAATCTCCGCGCCCGCGCTCAACGCATTGAGCTTGCCTCTTGCCACCTGGCGCGGCAGGGGCGCCATCCCGCAGTTGGTGCAAGGGTAGAGCTTGTCGGCGTCGACGAACTGCAGGGCCTTGCGCAGGGTATTGGCAACTTCCTCGGGGGTTTCAATGGCATGGTTGGCGACATCGATGGCGCCAACCATCACTTTCTTGCCACGGATAAGCTCGATCAGGTCCATCGGCACGTGGGAGTTGTGGCACTCCAGCGAGACGATGTCGATGCTGGATTTCTGCAGCTTGGGGAAGGCTTCTTCGTATTGCCGCCATTCCGAGCCCAGGGTCTTTTTCCAGTCGGTGTTGGCCTTGATGCCGTAGCCGTAGCAGATGTGCACGGCGGTTTCGCACTTGAGCCCTTCGATGGCGCGCTCCAGGGTAGCCACACCCCAGTCATTGACCTCGTCGAAGAACACGTTGAAGGCGGGTTCGTCGAACTGGATGATGTCGACACCCGCCGCTTCGAGTTCGCGAGCCTCCTGGTTGAGGATCTTGGCGAACTCCCAGGCCAGTTTTTCGCGGCTCTTGTAGTGGGCGTCATACAGTGTGTCGATCATCGTCATGGGGCCTGGCAGCGCCCACTTGATGGGTTGTGAGGTTTGCTGACGCAAGAACCTGGCGTCATCGACGAACACAGGCTGGCGGCGAGCAACAGCGCCTACGACCGTCGGCACGCTCGCATCGTAGCGATCACGGATTCTGACCGTCTCGCGCTGCTCGAAATCGACACCGTCGAGGTGTTCGATGAAGGTCGTGACGAAATGCTGACGTGTCTGTTCGCCATCGCTGACGATATCGATACCGGCGTGCTGTTGCTCTTGCAAGGACAAGCGCAGCGCGTCTTGCTTGCCCTCGGTCAGTTCATCACCCTCCAGCTTCCATGGCGACCAGAGCTTCTCAGGTTCGGCCAGCCAGGCGGGTTTGGGCAGGCTGCCGGCAGTGGAGGTGGGTAACAGCTTTTTCATACTGGAAAACCTTGTGTCTGGTTGAGTCAAAGCGCGCAACGGGCGGACCACTGCTCGAGAATGGCCTGGTAGGGCTTGATGAAGTGTTCGTGCGCGAACTTGCCCTGTTCGACAGCCAGGCGGCTGCGCTCTTCGCGGTCGTAAACGATGCGCGTCAACGAGTAGTCCTGGTGCTGCAAGCTGGGTTGGTAGGTTTTGCCGGCGGCGGAGTTCGCGTTGTAGATTTCAGGCCGGTAGATTTTCTGGAAGGTGTCCATCGTGCTGATGGTGCTGATCAGTTCCAGGTTGGTGTAGTCGCCCAGCAGATCGCCGGCAAAATAGAACGCCAGCGGCGCGGCGCTGTTGGGCGGCATGAAGTAGCGCACCTTCAAGCCCATCTTCTTGAAGTACTCATCGGTCAGCGAGTATTCGGCCTGCAGGTATTCCACGCCCAGGACCGGGTGCTGGTTTTCCGTGCGGTGATACACCTTGCTGCTCGAGACGCTCAGGCAGATGACGGGCAGCTTGCGGAAATGCGCTTTGTAGACGGGTGAATTCACGAAGCACTTGAACAGCTTTCCGTGCAGGTCGCCAAAGTTCTCGGGGGTGCTGAAGGTGTGCCGATCCTTGTTGTGCCCCTGCAACAGCACGCTGAAATCGTAATCGCGCACGTACGACGAAAAATTATTGCCGACCATGCCGTCGATACGTTCGTTGGTTTCCCGGTCAACTACCGTCGTTTTCAATATTTCGATCAACGGCAGTGCAGGGGCGGCCCCCGAGAGGCCGATATCCATTTCCACTGAAATGATGTCGAGTTCGACCCTGTAGCGATCGCCTTTGGGGTTATCCCAGTGCGCCAGGGCATTGAAGCGGTTGTCGATCATCCTCAAGGTATTGCGCAGGTTTTCCTGGCGGCTCTTGCCCCTGGCCAGGTTGGCGAAGTTGGTGGTGGTGCGGGTCTTGTCCGAAGGCTGGTAGTGTTCATCGAAACAGATCCGTTTGAGGGTGAATGCAAACTCGTTATTCATGGTGGTGGTGAGCCCTGATGTCTTAAGCGAGGCAAGGAAGGCCAGGGTTGAGATTCATGGGTGCCGCGCCCATGCCTGCCTTTGTCGCTTGCGCAAATTCGATGAAGGATTGTCAAAGATCAGCTCTTCATGAGACAAACTCATTTTTTTTGCATACAAGTGTAGTTTTTCTCATGATCGATCTGAGGCACCTGCGCACCATCCATGCCTTGCGCGAAACCGACAGCCTGTACGAGGCCGCCGAACGGCTGCACCTGACCCAATCGGCGTTGTCGCACCAGTTCCGCGAGCTGGAAGACCGTATTGGCATGCCGCTGTTCGTGCGCAAGTCCAGGCCGGTACGTTTTACCAGCGCTGGTCTCAAGCTGCTGGAGCTGGCCGAGCAGGTACTGCCGCAGATCCGTGCCACCGAGCGGGACCTGGGCAAACTGGCGGGTGGTACGGCCGGGCGTCTGCACATCGCCATCGAGTGCCACAGCTGCTATCAGTGGCTGATGCCGACGGTGGACGAATTTCGCGGTGCCTGGCCGGAGGTCGAGCTGGACCTGGCGTCGGGGTTTTCATTCGCGCCACTGCCGGCGTTGGAGCGGGGCGATCTGGACCTGGTGGTGACGTCCGACCCGATGAAACTGCCGGGGATCAGCTATGTGCCACTGTTCGGCTATGAGGCATTGCTGGCCATCGATAATCATCACGCCTTGTGCGTGAAGCCGTATCTGGAGCCCGCCGATCTTGCCGGCCAGACGCTGATCACCTACCCGATCGAGCGCAACAGGCTGGACATCTTCACCCGCTTCCTTGACCCGGCCGATATCGAGCCGGCGCAAGTGCGCACCTCGGAGCTGACGATCATGATGATGCAACTGGTGGCCAGCGGCCGCGGTGTGTGCTGCCTGCCGAACTGGGCCGTGCATGAATACAGCTCGCGCGGTTACGTGACCACCAAGCGACTGGGGGAGAAGGGACTGCAGGCAAAACTGTATGCGGCGGTCCGCAGCGACATGCTCGAAGTGCCTTATGTAAGCGACTTCCTGCTCACGGCAAAGGATATGTCCTTCGCGACGCTGGAAGGCGTCAATGCTGTTTCCGGGATCGCTACCTGACAGCCAGCCCCAGCTATCGCAGCGCATTACCTGGCAATCGAGGCGCACGGATCAGCGGGTCATCATCGAGCCTGCAAGGATCGCGCGAAACACGCTGTAAATCCTCGAAAGCGCTGGTTACACATCCAGGCCACACACTTGCGTGCCCGCGGCCATAGTTCATGCCCAGGCTTCATCGGTGCGCGACAGCGCCGTTGGTCGGCTGAGTCGAAGCGCAAGCTGGATTCGGCCAGAAAAATGTACGATGATTTTCGTAATGCCAGGGAGGGCGCATGCCAAAAGGCTTCAGGGCAGGCAGGAGCGCGGTGATTGCCGCGCTCGAATCCTGGAGGTACCTGCATGCAGCGCGGGGCGATATCGAGGTAAAGAAGCTGTTGGCCCTTGGCGCGGTCAGTGCGGGCGATGTCATCGAGGTCATCCGTGCTTGCAATGGCACTCACTACAGCTGCAGCCCACACCATGCCGTGCCAGCCATCGAAGTCCATGTGCTCAGGCGCTCCGGCTGGTACATCAAGTTCTATTTCATCGAGCCGCAGACGTGGTTCATCAGTGTTCACCAATGAGTAACCCAAGCATGAATATCCTGTTCGAGGGCGACACCGGCCAGGCCCTGTGCGAGCGTTGCCAGGCGTTGGTCGCCATGCATTACACCCGGCGCGACGTGCCTTTCAGTGATGGCCTGGGCGTGGCGCGGGACATCCTGGTGGGCGTGTGCGATGGCTGCGATACGGTGGTGGCCATCCCGCCGCAGTCCACTCCGGCTATCCGCGAGGCGCGCAAGCAGCAGCTCAAGTCCATCGAGGCGCGGCTGCCGGCGGTATATCTCGATGCGCTCGACGCGGCGATGCAAGCGGTCAGCAGCGAGGCGGGGGCACACCTGCGCAAGCTGTTCCTCGCCCATTATTTCCATTGGCTGGTGCAGGCCCGCCAGGGGGCGGGTCTGCAGCCCGGCCACGAGGCCTTCGTCCAGGCACTCGACGCGCAGCGGCATCAGCGGGGGTTGCCGGCGTCCGGAGCCACGCGGCGGCTGTCGATGAAGGTCAACGCGCACATGGCCGAGGATTTCCTGACGCTGCTGGGGCAAACCCGGATGAGTCAGACCGAGCTGCTCAAGGCGGTGATCGCAAGGATCCAGATGGATGTGCTCGAGGCGCGTGATCCGCAGGTGATCGAGACGCTGCAGCGGCTGACGCGTGTGGCGGGGTAGGTCGGGGCGGGCGCACCGCGCGGGCATCGCTCCTCACGTGTGAGACTTGCGCAGCCCATGATCCAGGCGTAACGTACATCACATGTGAGACAAGGACACCCCCTTCGATGGCAGGCAAGAAAAGCTCCACCGACTACATGCGTGACATGCGCGCCCGGCTCAAGGCCGCAGGCCTGGTCAAGCGTGAGCTGTGGATCCTGCCCGAGCACGCCGCCGCCCTGCGCGGTATCGAGAAGGCTTTACGTCAGCCCCACGCGGGCAAACAGGTCAGAACGGAGGATTTCATGACCGAGCACACCCACTGGACGATCGAAACGCTGCACGGCGCCCTGCAAGGCCTGGACGAGGTGCGCGGCGGGTCGATCGGCCTGTCCCTGCAACAGGGCGCCGAGCCCAGCCTCAAGCTGGTGATGAACGAACTGGACGGCCTGCCGCTGTACATCGCCGTGGCCGGTGAGCAGATCCTGGTCGACACGCTGCTGGTGCAAGCCTGCCAGGTGAAAGACCGCGCTGCATTCAACGATGCGGTGCTGCGCACCCGCGATGTGTTCCCGCTGTCGTCCATCGGCCTGCACACGCTGCCCTCGGGCGAGTCGGTATACACCATGTTCGGCGCCCTGAGCGCGGCTTCGTCGCTGGACAACATCGTCCAGGAGATCCACACCCTGGCCGACAACGTCATCACCGCCGCCGAAGATTTCGAAGACTACTTCACCCACTGATTCCGGAGATTGCACCATGAGTTTGTTGAGAAAGATCGTCACCGCCCTGCGTGGCGGCGCTTCGGAAGTCGGTGAGGCGATCGTCGACTCCCAGGCCCTGCGCATCCTCGACCAGGAGATTCGCGACGCGGACAACAACCTGATCGATGCGCGCAACCAGCTGGTCAAGATCATGGCCAAGCACAAGACCGCGCAGCAGCGCATCACCGAGTTCGACAAGACCATCGGCGACTGGGAACAAAAGGCCATTGCCGCGCTGGACAAGGGCGAGGAGGGCCTGGCCCACGAATGCGCGGCGCGCATCGCCGACCTGACCAACCAGCGTGACAGCGAGCAGGCGCTGGCGGACCAGTTCGGTGCGTCGGTGACGACCCTGACCGCCACCGTGAGCAAGACCGAGGCGCAGATCAAGGGCCTCAAGCAGCAGGTAGACCTGGTCAAGGCCCGCGAGAGCGTGCAGCGTGCCCAGGTCAGTGCGGCCTCGGCCACCGGCGGCGCCAATGGCAGCCTGGAAACGGCGGTCGGCTCGCTGGACCGCATCAAGAAGCGCCAGACCGAGCGTGCCGCCGAGCTGGAAGCGGCGGCGGAGCTGGCGGCCAAGGCCGATGGCAGCGATCTGGAAGCACGCCTGAAGTCGGCCGGGATCGGCGCCAGCAACAGTGGTGCCGACGATGTGCTGGCACGCTTGAAGGCCAAGGCGGCCAAGCCGGCGGAGTGATTCGTTGAGCGGGCCGGCCTATCGTGGGTCCGTGGGAGCGGGCTTGCCCCGCGATGGAGCTGGCCCGGCTGGCGCAAAACCCTGCTGCAGACCCGTTGGCGGGGCACACGAAAAGCAGTATCGTGTCGCCCCCGCCAAAGGACTGCCGCGACCCAAGGGATTTTCAATGTCGCCTTCTTCCAACAGGCCCAGCCTGTTCGCTACAGCTCCAGTACTGGCTCCTGTTCCGTCACCCTCTCACCCAGGAGATGCCCCGTGGGTTGGTTGAAACGCTTCATGGGCTTCGAAGCCCCCAAACCTGCCGCCGGCAGCCAGGCCCAAGGCAACCTGCCATTCGGCCTGGGCAGCGGGCGCATGCTCAAGCTCGATCGCTCGCTCAAGCTGCTGCTCGACGGGCATTCCGAGCTGGAGGTCCCCGAGCAGGAAGTGGTCTGGGCGGTCGGTGAAGTCGACCTCGGCCAGTCGGTGCGCCTGGCGCGCTTCTATATGGAAGACGAGGACTACTGGCTGCAGGTGGTGATGAATGGCGCGTCGGCTGACGATGTCCGTGACATCATCCTGTTCGGCTACTACAGCGTGGTGCCGGTCACCAGCGACGCGGAGCTCAAGCGCCTGGTCGGCCCCGAGTCGAACATCGGCCTGCCGTACTACGAGCACGAAGGCTACGAGTTCGTTCGCCAGTGGGGCAGCGAAGAGGGGCAGACCGAGCTCACGCCGATCAGCGAGTGGGTCACCAGCCCCGAGACCAGCTACCGCATCCAGCACCTGTCGATGCTGTATGCCCGCGAAACCGGCCTGACCGATCGCCGCGAATTCCTCCTGCTGTCGGTGGAGGAAGACGAGGACGGCAATGTCAGCCTGACCACTTCGGTGGGTGTCACCCTGCAATCAACGGACTTCAACGTCATCTGACAAGGATTCACCATGCTCGACGCACTTCGCATGTCGCTCAACGCCCAGGCAGTGATCGGCTTCATTCTCTACATCAGCGTGGCGCTGGTGCTGTTCTGGCTGTTCCAGTTCATCTACACGCACCTCACCCCGCACCGCGAATTCGCCCTGATCCGCGACAACAACAGCGCCGCGGCCATCGCCCTGGGTGGTGCGCTGATCGGCTTCTCGCTGCCGGCCAGCAACATCATCGCCTACAGCGTCAGCCTGCTCGACTTCGTGGTCTGGGTGGTGATCGCCGCCGTGGTGCAACTGCTGGCCTTCGGTATCACCAGCCTGGTGCTCAAGGGCCTGGCCAGCCGCATCGCCAAGGGCGAGATGGCCGCCGCGATCTACGCCGCCGCCGTGGCGATCAGCGTGGGCTTCCTCAATTCGGCCTGCATGACCCCGTCGGTCTGAGCCGTTTGCGCGCAAGGAGCCATACATGAGACGCAGTTCCGTCAAGCTGGTGCTGGCCAGTTCCCTGCCACTGGCGCTCACCGCGTGCAGCGCGCCGGAGGAGACCTACACGGTCAGCAAGCGCAGCAATTACTCCACCGTCCAGGCCTGTGTCGATGACAAGATACCGGTGGACGTGTGTTCCGATGCCTACATGCAGGCATTGGCCGACCACCGCCGCATCGCCCCGACCTATGGCGACAAGGCCGCCTGCGAGGCCGACTTCGTGCCGGACTACTGCCAGGTCACCAGCGACAACCGCTACATGCCACGCCTCGGCGGTTTCGAGCTGGCGGTATCGGGCGAGGTCAGCCAGTCCCAGGTCGATGCGGCCCGCGCCCAGGTCGAGAACAGCGGCCAGGCCAGCAGCGGCGGCAGCAATTTCAACGGCCTGCTGACCGGCCTGCTGCTTGGCCAGGTGCTCAGTGGCGGCAATCGCCAGTACTACTCGCAGCCGGTCTACCAGTACCGAGACAGCAGCGGTGGCTACCGCAACACCACGCTCGGCCAGCAGATCGATCAGGGTAAGCGTTTCGAGCGCTCCGACCAGGCCCAGCAGAGCGGTGGCAGCTACTCCAGCTATTACTCTGGCAGCTCCAGCGGCCGCAGCTACAAGGCCAGCACTTCGACCCGCTCCAGCGTGTCCTCGTCGATCTCCCGTGGCGGCTTCGGCAGCCAGGCCACTGCGCGCAGCGGCTGGGGCGGCAAGAGCAGCGGCGGCTTCAGTTTCGGCGGTTGAGCATGCGCAAGATCCACTGCGACGAACGCCCAGACTGGCGCGCCACCGCCGAGCGAGAGGGCTTCGCCTTCCACACCATCGATGGCGAACGCTACTGGGATGAGCGCGGTTACTACCAGTTCAGTGAGGCCCAGGTCAGCCGTGACCTGGAAGCGCCGACCCAGGAGCTGCATGCGATGTGCCTGGACGCAGTGGCGCGCATCGTCGACAGCGAAGCGCTGATGACCCGCCTGGCGATTGCGCCGGCGTTCTTCGACCTGGTGCGTCGTTCCTGGAAGGAGGGGCATGCGCACCTCTACGGGCGTTTCGACTTCAGCTACGACGGCACAGGCCCGGCCAAGCTGATCGAGGCCAACTACGACACGCCGACCTCCCTGTACGAAGCAGCGGCGTTTCAGCTGATCTGGCTTGAGCAGCAGATCGAACGCGGCGTGCTGCCGGCCCATGCCAGCCAGTTCAACACCCTGGCTGAAGACCTGGTGCGGGCTTTTGCCGCCTTCGAGCGTGAAAGCCCGTTCTACTTCTCGGCCATCGGCGGGTCCATCGAGGACCGTGGCACCACGGATTTCCTGCGCAAGATGGCCGGGCACGTGGGTATCAGTACCCGGCATATCGACATCGAGGATATCGGCCTGGATGGTGACGGGCGCTTCGTCGATCTCGAGGGGCGACCGATCCCGCGGTTGTTCAAGCTGCACGCGTGGGAGCACATCTTCCACGAGGAGTTCGGCCGGGCGATCGCCGGTTGCAATACCCAGTTCGTCGAGCCGGCGTGGAAGTCGCTTATCTCCAACAAGGGCATCCTGCCGTTGTTGTGGGAATGGCATGAGGGCCACCCGAACCTGTTGCCGGCCTTCCTCGACGAAGACCCACGGCGGCCGGTGCCCAAGGGCTGGGTGCGTAAGCCGTATTTCTCCCGCGAGGGGGCCAATGTGGACATTCGCACGACCGATGACCAGCGGGTGTTCGAGGACGGGCCCTACGATGATGCGCCGTATATCCTGCAAGGTTTCGCGCCTTTGCCAAAATTCGGTGACAGCTACACCCTGATCGGCTCGTGGGTGGTCGGTGATCTGGCCTCGGGGATCGGCATTCGTGAAGACGACACCCTGATCACCAAGGACAGCTCGCGGTTCGTGCCGCATGTGGTCGTGGACTGAGTGTCAGGGCCGCCTATGCGGGGGCCGCTCCGCGCCCCTCCAATGGTCGGTTTCAGGACGCGCCGGGTCGCCCGCGCACAACCTCTTCGCGCAATAGCTGCCATGCTCTGAGGATGCCCGTGGACCGAGCGCAGCAAGACGCCCGGCCACAGGCAAGGAGGGTGCCCGGCTGCCGCTACCGTGACGCAGCCGGCGCACCGCAGCTGAACACAGCCGGACACTGGCCCGCGATCAGGGCCGGGCCGGGTTGCCGAGGTCCGCTGTATGCCTGATGAGTTGAACCACCTGCCACTGATCCAGCGTGTCCTGGCCCATGAAAAGGACACCCCCGGCGCCTTGTTGCCGATCCTCCACGCCATCCAGGCCGGCGCCGGCTACATCCCCGACATCGCCGTCGGCGAGATCGCCCATGCCCTTAACCTCAGCCAGGCCGAGGTGCGCGGGGTGCTCAGCTTCTACCACGATTTCCGTACCACGCCGCCGGCTCGCCATACCCTGCGCCTGTGCCGCGCCGAGTCCTGCCAGAGCCGTGGCGCCGAGGCACTGGCCGCGCAATTGCGCGAGCAGCTCGGGATGGATGATCACGGCCGCAGCGAAGACGGGGCGCTCGACCTGCGCCCGGTGTACTGCCTGGGTGCCTGTGCCTGCTCGCCGGCGTTGGAACTCGACGGCCAGCTCCACGCCCGCGTCACCCCGGAACGCCTGCGGGCGCTGGTGGCGAGCTGCCGAGAGGAGGTCAAGGCATGTTGAGCCTGTGCATCTCCTGTGATTCGCTGGCCCGGGCAGCGGGCGCCGATCAGGTGGCCGAGGCACTGACCCACGAGGCCGCGCAGCGCAACCTGCCGCTAGGCATCAAGCGCACCAGCTCCCGTGGCCTGTATTGGCTGGAGCCGCTGGTGGAGCTGGACACCGCGCAAGGCCGGCTGGGCTTCGGGCCGGTCGCGCCCGAGGATATCCCCGGTTTGCTCGATGCCCTGGCGGGCGACCACGCCGGCCATGCGCTGGCGCTGGGGCCGGTCGAGGACATTCCCTACCTGAAAACCCAGCAGCGCCTGTTGTTCGCCCGAGCCGGCATCACCCGGCCACTGTCGCTGGATGACTACCACGCCAACGGTGGGTTCGAGGGGCTGCGCCAGGCCACGTTGCTGGACGGCGACGAAGTGGTCGCGGCGGTGCTCGATTCGGGCCTGCGTGGCCGAGGTGGCGCGGCCTTCCCGGCGGGCATCAAGTGGCGCACCGTGCGCCAGGCGTCGGCCGCGCAGAAGTACGTGGTGTGCAACGCCGACGAGGGCGACTCTGGTACCTTCGCCGACCGTATGTTGATGGAGGGCGACCCGTTCCTGCTGATCGAGGGCATGATCATCGCCGGCCTCGCTGTGGGAGCGAGCAAGGGCTACATCTATGTGCGCTCGGAGTACCCCGATGCCGTGCGTGTGCTCAACGAGGCGATCCTGCTGGCTCGCGAGGCCGGTTACCTGGATGTCGCCGGCAGCGGCGTGGCCTTCGACCTGGAGGTGCGGGTCGGCGCGGGTGCCTATATCTGTGGCGAGGAAACCGCGTTGCTCGAGTCCCTGGAGGGCAAGCGTGGCATCGTTCGGGCCAAGCCGCCGCTGCCGGCGCTGGAGGGCCTGTTCGGCCAACCGACGCTGGTGCACAACGTGCTCACCCTGGCCTCGGTACCGATCATCCTGGCCAAGGGCGCGGCCTATTACCGCGACTTCGGCATGGGCCGCTCGCTCGGCACCTTGCCGTTCCAGCTGGCCGGCAATATCCGCCAGGGTGGGTTGGTGGAGCGCGCTTTCGGCCTGACCTTGCGGGAGCTGGTGGAAGGCTACGGTGGCGGAACCGCCAGTGGCCGGCCGATCAAGGCGGCGCAGGTCGGCGGCCCGCTAGGTGCCTGGGTGCCGCCTGGACAGTTCGACACGCCGCTGGACTACGAGGCCTTCGCCGCCATTGGCGCGATGCTCGGCCACGGCGGTGTGGTGTTGGCCGACGATACCCTGAACATGGCCGGCATGGCTCGCTTCGCCCTGCAGTTCTGCGCCGAAGAATCCTGCGGCAAGTGCACGCCGTGCCGGATCGGTTCGACCCGCGGCATGGAAGTGGTCGATCGGCTGATCGCCAGCACCGACCCGGCCTACCGCGAAAGCCAGGCGGGGTTGCTGCGCGACCTGTGCGACACGATGCAGTACGGCTCGCTGTGCGCCATGGGCGGGATGACCCCGTATCCGGTGGTCAGCGCCCTCAAGCACTTCCCCGCCGATTTCGGCCTGGAGGCCGCGCAATGATCAATTACTTCGACCCCAGCAGCGACCTCGACCTGGGTACCCCGCAACGCATCAGCGAGGTGCAGGTCAGCCTGGTCATCGACGGCCGTGCGATCAGCGTGCCCGCCGGTACCTCGGTGATGCGCGCCGCGGCCATGCTCGGCACCAGCATCCCCAAACTGTGCGCCACCGACAGCCTCGAGGCCTTCGGCTCGTGCCGCATGTGCATGGTCGAGATCGACGGCATGCGCGGCTACCCGGCGTCCTGCACCACCCCGGTAGGCGAGGGCATGGTGGTGCGCACGCAGACGCCACGCCTGGCCGATCTGCGCCGCAACGTGATGGAACTGTATATCTCCGACCATCCGCTGGATTGCCTGACCTGTTCGGCCAACGGCAACTGCGAACTGCAGACCGTCGCCGGCCAGGTCGGCTTGCGCGAGGTACGTTATGGCTACGACGGCGCCAATCACCTGGGCGAAGGCAAGGATGTGTCCAACCCGTACTTCGACTACGAGCCGAGCAAGTGCATTGTCTGCAGCCGCTGCGTGCGGGCCTGCGAAGACATCCAGGGCACCTTCGCCCTGACCATCACCGGGCGCGGTTTCGACTCGCGGGTGGCGGCGGCCGGCGGTGACGATTTCCTCAGCTCCGAATGCGTGTCCTGCGGCGCCTGCGTGCAGGCCTGCCCGACGGCGACCCTGAGCGAAAAAAGCCTGATCCAGCTCGGCCAGCCCGAGCGCGCGGTAATCACCACCTGTGCCTATTGCGGCGTGGGCTGCTCGTTCCGCGCCGAGATGAAGGGCGACCAGCTGGTGCGCATGGTCCCGGACAAGAATGGCGGAGCCAACCACGGCCATGCCTGCGTCAAGGGCCGCTTCGCCTGGGGCTATGCCACGCACCCGGACCGCATCACCAAGCCAATGATTCGCAAACGCCTGGAAGACCCGTGGCAAGAGGTCAGCTGGGATGAGGCAGTCACCTATGCCGCCAGCGAGTTGCGGCGCATCCAGCTCAAGTACGGGCGAGATTCGATCGGTGGGATCACCTCCAGCCGCTGCACCAACGAAGAGGCGTACCTGGTGCAGAAACTGGTGCGCACGGCCTTCGGCAACAACAACGTCGACACCTGCGCGCGGGTCTGCCATTCGCCCACCGGCTACGGCCTCAAGCAGACTTTGGGGGAGTCCGCCGGCACCCAGAGCTTCGACTCGGTGATGCTGGCCGACGTGGTGCTGGTGATCGGCGCCAACCCCACCGACGCCCACCCGGTGTTCGGCTCGCAGCTCAAGCGCCGCCTGCGCCAGGGTGCGCGATTGATCGTCATCGACCCGCGGCGTATCGACCTGGTCGACTCGCCGCATGCCCGTGCCGAATTGCACCTGCAACTGCGTCCAGGCACCAACGTGGCCATGCTCAATGCCCTGGCCCATGTGATCGTCACCGAGGGCCTGCTCGACCAGCGCTTCATCGATGCCCGCTGCGAGACCGAGGATTTCGCACGCTGGCGCGATTTCGTCGCCCAACCCGACAACGCCCCTGAACTGCTTGGCCCGGTGTGTGGCGTGCCCGCCGAGCAGATTCGCGCCGCCGCCCGGCTGTACGCCACCGGCGGCAATGCGGCGATCTACTATGGCCTGGGCGTGACCGAGCATAGCCAGGGCAGCACCGCGGTAATGGGCATCGCCAACCTGGCCATGGCCAGCGGCAACATCGGCCGCGAAGGAGTGGGGGTGAACCCGCTGCGCGGGCAGAACAACGTGCAGGGCTCGTGCGACATGGGTTCGTTCCCCCACGAGTTGCCCGGCTACCGGCATATCTCCAACGAAAGCGTGCGCGCCGAGTTCGAGCAGGCCTGGGGCGTGACCCTGCAACCTGACCCGGGGTTGCGCATTCCGAACATGTTCGAGGCTGCGCTGGACGGCAGCTTCAAGGCGTTGTACTGCCAGGGTGAAGACATCGCCCAGAGCGACCCCAACACCCAGCACGTCACTGCCGCGCTGTTGGCGATGGAATGCGTGGTGGTACAGGACATCTTCCTCAACGAGACGGCCAAGTTCGCCCATGTGTTCCTGCCGGGCAGCTCGTTCCTTGAAAAGGATGGCACCTTCACCAATGCCGAGCGGCGCATCTCGCGGGTGCGCAAGGTCATGGAACCGCTGGCCGGCAAGGCCGACTGGGAGGCGACCCTGGCCTTGGCCGACGCCCTGGGCTATCACATGGACTACCAGCATCCGTCGCAGATCATGGACGAGATCGCCCGCCTGACCCCGACCTTCCGCCGGGTCAGCTATGCCGAGCTCGACCGCCACGGCAGCCTGCAGTGGCCCTGCAACGACGCCGCCCCCGATGGTACGCCGACCATGCACATCGAGCAGTTCGTGCGCGGCAAGGGCCGCTTCATGCTCACCGGCTATGTGCCCACCGACGAGAAGGTCAACAGTCGCTATCCGCTGTTGCTGACCACCGGGCGCATCCTCAGCCAGTACAACGTCGGCGCGCAGACCCGGCGCACCAGCAACGTCGCCTGGCACGACGAAGACCGCTTGGAGATCCACCCCAGCGACGCCGAGATCCGTGGCATCGCCGACGGCGACTGGGTGGGCGTGGGCAGCCGCGCCGGCCAGAGCGTGCTGCGTGCCAGGGTCAGCAGCCGGGTGGCCCCGGGGGTGGTGTATACAACGTTCCACTTCCCCGAGTCGGGGGCCAACGTGATCACCACCGACAACTCCGACTGGGCCACCAACTGCCCGGAATACAAAGTCACCGCAGTGGAGGTGGTGAAGGTGTTCCAGCCGTCGGAATGGCAGAAGCGCTACCAGAGCTTCAGTGACGAGCAGCGGCGCTTGCTCAAGGAGCGGCGTCAGGCAGAAAAGGCGGAGGTGCGTCGATGAGCAGCGACAACCTGGTGAGGATGGCTAACCAGATCGGCCATTACTTCGACAGTGAGCCGGATCATGCCAAGGCGGTGCAGGGGGTGAGGCAGCATCTGCAGAGCTTCTGGACGCCGGCCATGCGCCGGCAGTTGCTGGAGTGGATCGAGGCCCATGCAGGCGAGGGGCTCGACCCCAAGGTGCGGGAGGCTTTGGCGTAGCTCGCCTGCTCTCGCAGGATGGCGCATGGCTTGAGGCTGATGCAGTCGTTGTGGGAGCCGGCTTGCCGGCGATGCGCCGCGTCAGCGGTGCCCTGTGGCCGCCGGCGGGCGCTCGCCTTGATCCGATCTCCAGCAATAGATCTGCTCCGGATCCCCTTCGTCGAGGTTTTCGACTACACCGCTTGCGACGAAGCCCTGGCGCTCCAGCAAGCGGCGCATCGGCGCATTGGAGCGATTGGTCGAGGTGAACAGCTTCTGCCCACGGCAATCGGCTTGTATGCAGGCCAGCAGCGCAGCTCCCAGCCCAGCGCGCCGATGGTTTTCGCCAACCATCAGCATCTCGATGAACGCACAGCCGAAGAAGTGCCGGTGCATCACCGCATAGGCGGCCACCTTGCCTTGTATCTCTGCCACCAGGCAACGGTACTGCCCGAGCCAGTCGGCGATCTGCTCGGCACGCTGCGGGTCTTGGCGGGTAACGGTGTCAATGGCGATCAGTGCCGGCAGGTCCTGTAGTCCAGCAAGGCGAATATGCATGGTGGGGCTCTGCGATGAAGGTGCCGCGATTATCCGCGCCTGGACACGTCCTGCACAGATGTCGGCGCAGCGCATGGCCTGGATGAAATGTCCGTCATGTTCGCAGGGTTAACGAGTAGCCGGTGCTACGCTCGCAAAAATACCCTGACGGAAGCCCTCCATGGACATGAACTGGCACCAGGCCTTGCAAGCAAGCCTGAGCTGGCTGGCGATCGCCTCGTTGGTCACCCTTGTCTGTTTCACCGCCACTGCGTTGCTGGCGGTACGCCATACCCGCTGGGGCGCGCAGTTCTGGCAACTGGCCGGGCCCTACTTCAGTTTGCGTCGTAGTTGGCGGCCCTTGCTGGCCTTCGCCCTGCTGCTGGTGCTGACGTTGTTCGCGGTGCGGCTGAACGTGCTGTTCTCGTTCTGGTACAACGGTTTCTACAGTGCCTTGCAGGCCCTGGACCAGACTGCGTTCTGGTACATGCTCGGGGTGTTCGCGGTGCTGGCGACCATCCATGTACTGCGTTCGCTGTTTACCTTCTATGTGACCCAGGCCTTCAACATTCGCTGGCGGGTTTGGCTCACCGAGCGCCTGACCGCCGACTGGATGCACGGCGATGCCTACTACCGCGGGCAGTTCCTCGCAGAGCCCGTGGACAACCCCGACCAGCGTATTGAACTGGATGTGAACAACTTCGTCACAGGTTCGGTTGCGCTGGCGCTGGGGGCGGTTAGTGCGGTGGTGTCGTTGGTGGCATTCACCGGCATTCTGTGGGGCCTGTCGGCGCCACTGGCAGTGGCTGGCATCGAAATCCCCCGGGCGATGGTATTTGCCGTTTACATCTATGTGCTGATCGCCACCTGGATCGCCTTTCGCCTCGGCCAGCCGCTGATTCGCCTGAATTTTCTCAACGAAAAACTCACCGCCAACTTCCGCTATGCACTTATGCGCCTGCGCGAGAACGCCGAGAACATCGCCTTCTACCAGGGCGCGCAGGTGGAGCGCGGCACCTTGCTCGGGCGTTTCTTCGCCTTGATCGGCAATGCCTGGGCTCTGGTATTCCGGAACCTCAAGTTCAGCGGTTTCAACCTGGGCGTCAGCCAGGTGGCGGTGGTGTTCCCGTTCATCCTCCAGGCGCCGCGCTTTTTCAGTGGCGCGATCAAGCTCGGCGACGTGATGCAGACCGCCCAGGCCTTTGGCCAGGTGCAGGATTCATTGTCGTTCTTCCGAGAGTCCTACGACACCTTCGCCCAGTATCGCGCCACCCTCGACCGCCTTACCGGGTTTCTCGAGGCCAACCAGCAGGCCAGCGATTTGCCACGCGTGGCCACGGTGGACCAAGCGCTCGCGCTGGGCATTCATGGTTTGCAGGTGCGCCGGCCCGACGGCCACGCGCTGATCGCCGATCTCGACCTGAACCTGCACAGCGGCCAGGCGCTGCTGATCAAGGGACCTTCGGGCAGCGGCAAGACCACCTTGCTGCGCGCCCTGGCGGGCCTGTGGCCCTATGCCGACGGTGAGGTCAGGCGCCCTCTGGGGACACAGGCGTTATTCCTCTCGCAACGTCCGTACCTGCCGTTGGGGGACCTGCGCACCGCCATCGCCTATCCGGCGCCGGGCGAGTCTGGGGATGATGCGCGCATGCAACAGGCCTTGCGCCAGGTGAATCTTGCTCACCTGGCTGAGCGACTGGACGAGCCGCGTGACTGGTCGCGCATCTTGTCGCTGGGCGAACAGCAGCGCCTGGCTTTCTCCCGGGTGCTGTTCAACCGGCCGCAGGTGGTGTTCCTCGACGAGTCAACCTCGGCGATGGACGAAGGGCTGGAGCATGCGTTGTATTCGCTGCTGCGTGAGGTGTTGCCGGCGACGCTGCTGGTCAGCGTCGGGCACCGCAGCACCCTGGCGGGGTTCCATTCCCATTGTCTTGAGGTGGACGGGCAGGGGGGCTGGTTGCTGGTGGAGCAACAGCCGGCCGTGCCGGCCTAGCAGGCGCGGTCTCATCGCCGCCAAGCGTCGCCGTTGAAGCGCTCAGGCTGGCCCTTGCTGGTGCAACTGACCCAGGCGGCTGCGTGTCCGCATCAGGTCGGCGATGGCGCCGCCCAGGCTCTTGTCCAGCGCCTGCTTGCCGATCACCAGCACCTCCCGGTCCTGGTCGTAGAGCACATCCACCAGGTTGACGAAGCGCTGCTGGGCCGCCAGGGAGCACGCGGCCAGGTCATCCAGGCCGTCGATGATCCAACGATCATAACGCTCGGCCAGGGCCAGATAATCAATCACTGCGGTCGGTTGTTCGCACAGATCGTCAAAGCTGAACATCACTTGACGCCCCTCGCTGGCCAGCGCCCGCAGGGGCCGTTGGTTGATCTCCAGCCGCACCCTCTGCGGTGTGGGCACCCGCAGCGCCGTACGTTGCCGCGCATCGCCCGGCCAGACATAGTGCCCCTGGGTAAAGCGCTGGTGTTCGCGATTGGCCGGCAGGCTGCGAAAGTCGGTATCCCCAGCTACCTCCAGCACCTGCATATGGCGGTTGATCAGGCGGATCACCGGCAAGAAGCGCGCGTGGTACAGCGGGTTGGGCAGTAGCCCTTCAGGGACATAGTTGGAGGTGAGCAGCAAGACCACGCGTCGGGCGAACAGCGCATCGAACAGCCGGGTGAGCAGCATGGCGTCGCCGATGTCATGGACATGGAACTCATCGAAACACAGGACCTGGCAGTGGCCCAGCAGTGCGTCGAGAGTGGCCCCCAGGGCATCGGCCTGGGCCCGGTGATGGTGCATGCCCTGATGCAGGCGGGCGAAGAAATCGTGAAAGTGCAGGCGGCGCTTGGCCGCCGTCGGCACTGCCTGAAAGAATCCATCGAGCAGCCAGCTCTTGCCGCGGCCGACTGCACCGTGCAGGTACAGGCTGCGCGGCGGGCCTGCGTCGAGGCTGCCCAACAGACCGGCCATTGCCTCGATCACCTGAAGCTGCCCGTCGCTCAGGGCATAGCCACGCGCGGTGGCCATGTTCTGGAAGTGGGTCAACAAGGTGGGGGCCTTGGCTGGGGCACAGCGCAGGCGCTGGCGAATCTGGCGCAAGGGCGCGGGAATCCAGGTGGGCAATTGGCAGGCTCCTCGGGCCGAGTCTGGGGCAGGGCGCAGCTTGCGCGATGCCAGGCATTTTGACCAATCGAGAATGTGTCGGGCACCGATCGCGAAAGGCGATAGGTCAGGACGTTTGCTCGAGTTGCCGCTCGATCAGGTACTTCACCGCCAGGCGGCGTTCCTTGAGGTGACGCAGGTCTTCGTCCACAAAGTTGCCTGCCGAGATCGACTCGGCTGCCAGCACCTGGTTGTCGATGTCCATGTATTCGTCCAGCAGGCGGTCGAGTTTTAGGTCTTGCTGCCGCCGCTGCTGGACGATTTCGCGCGGGTAGTGCAGGTCCTGGTAGAGGTCATGGGAAACGGGCATGGCGTCCTCCTTGTAATGCGCCGGTGGGATCTATCTGATTGGAATGGCGGAACGCGATTGTGTTGAGGCGAAGCGGCGCAATTACGACGAGTGGTTGTGTATCCGTATTCGCGAGGCCACTGCAGTACCCGGGGAGGACCTGGGCGGGCGGTCCCAAGCCCCCTCCGTGGAAGCGCGCGAACAGCTGGGTGACTGACTAACTTGCTGTTTTTCTGCGTTTTTTTTAAAAAAAAGCTTTGCACTTGGGAAAAAGCTTGTTAAAGTGCCGGCCATTCCAGAGCGACGACACACGGAGTTGCCAGGGATTGTCAGCCAGGCAGTGCCAGTCACTTGCCACAGCCGATATAGGGGCGTCGCCAAGCGGTAAGGCAGCAGGTTTTGATCCTGCCATGCGTTGGTTCGAATCCAGCCGCCCCTGCCATCACCAAGCTATTTATCCCCCAAATCGCCTTTCGGCGATTTTTTCGTTTCTGCCTACCTCTTTTCCAGCAGATCGGCCAGTGCCTGGGCCAATACCTGTTCGCTCACCGGTTTCTGAATGACCAGGCTGCCGGGCAGTTCCAGCCCCTGCAACTCGGCATAACCGGTCAGAATTACCACGGGCAGGCCAGGGAAGCGCTGGCGCGCCGCATGCGCCAGTTGCGCGCCATTGAATTCCGGCATGGCGAAATCGGTGAGCAGTAGCTCAACCTGATCGTCGAGCAATGCCAGCGCCTGTTCGCTGTTCTGCGCCTGGCGCACCTGATAGCCCTGACGAAGCAGGACGTCACTCATCATTTCACGTACCAGGTGGTCGTCATCCACCAGCAGTACGCTGCGCACACCGCCCGGTTGCGTGAACGCAGGCGGCGCGCTCTGTTCATGGGTTGTCAGCGTCTCTGCTTGATGCACCGCAGGCAGGTAGACACTGACCTGGGTGCCGCGACTCGGAGCGGTATCGATGCGCACGCCGCCGCCAGACTGCTTGGCGAAACCGAACACCTGGGCCAAGCCCAGGCCTGAACCTTTGCCGATGTCCTTGGTGGTGAAGAATGGCTCGAAGACCTTGGCCAGTACCTCCTCACTCATGCCGCAGCCGGTATCGCGGATCGACAGCACCACGTATTCGCCCGGTTCCGGGTCCTCGGGGCGCAGTGGGCGATTGCTGACCCTGTCGTTGCGCGTGGCCAGCGTCAGTTGGCCGCCATCGGGCATTGCGTCTCGCGCATTGATGGCCAGGTTGAGGATGATCATTTCGGTCTGGGTCAGGTCAGTCAGGGCTTGCCACAGGAGGGGATCGAGGTCCAACCGCACCGAGATATTGCCGCCCAGGGTGCGTCGCAGCAGCTCTTCCAGCCCGGACAGGGTGCGGTTCAGATTGACCGCTACCGGCTCCAGCCGCTGCTTGCGAGAGAATGCCAGCAATTGCGCGGTCAGCTTCGCGCCACGCTCGCCCGCTTCGCGGATATGCTGCAAGCGCGTGCTGGCCTTGTCCAGCGAGCCTTTTTCCAGGTCCCGCTGGAGGAAGCTGGCGCCGGTGAGGATGACCGTCAGCAGGTTGTTGAAGTCGTGCGCGACACCCGCGGTGAGCTGGCCGACCGCCTCGAGGCGCTGCATCTGCTGCAACGTCGCTTCTATACGTTCACGTTCGGCAATCTGTTGGCGCAGGGATTCGTTGGCCTTGGCCAGTTCGAGCGTCGCCTCGCGCTCGCTGGTGATATCGCGTGCGACCACGTACAGCAGCCTGTCGTCGGGAACCACCACCCAGGAAAGCCAGCGAGGGTGGCCATTGGCGTGCAGGATGCGCCCGACGAAGCGGGCGCTGGTATTGCCCGACGACAAGGCCGCCAGTTCGCCGAGCAGGGCAGGCTGATCGGACTCGGGGACCAGATGCAGCAACGACGTCTGGCCCAGGCGCTCCCGGGTGAAACCCAGGCTGGCTTCCCACGCCGGGTTCAGAGTGACGGGGGTAAGGTCGTGGTTCAGCACTGCCAGCAGGTCCTGGGACAGTTCCCAGGCACGATCGCGCTCACGGGTACGCCGCTCGACCCGTTCGCCCAGCATCTCGTTGAGCTGTTCCAGGGCGCGGGTGGCCTGACGTTGCTGGTGGATGTCCTGCAGTACGCCGGAAAAGCGCACGCAGCGCTCATCGACGAACTGGGTCTGACCGCTGGAAAGCAACCAGCGCGGTTCCAGGCCATTGGGTTGGGCGATACGGAACTCGACGCGGTACAACCCGTCGCTGTCCGGGCGCATGGCTTGCTCCACGGCCTCGCGTACCTGAGGCACGTCTTCGGGAAGAATACCCTCGTAGAATACCTCGAGGCTCATCTGCGTATCGGTGGGCAGGCCGAACAAGGTTTTGCAACGGTCATCCCACAGTAGCTGTCCATCCTGGGGGCGAAACTCCCAGGTGCCCATGCCCGCCGCGTCGATGGCGATGCGTGCGCGGGCTTCGACGTCGGCCAGTGCCTCCTCGGCGCGGCGCCGGCGCTGGCGCTCATGCACTTCTGTCAAGGCACGGCGCACTGCCTTGGGCAGCAGGGGCAGGTTCTTCTTCAGCACATAGTCGGTGGCGCCCAGGCGGATCATCTCGACCGCGTGTTCTTCGCCATAGATGCCGGAGAGGAAGATGAACGGCAGGTCGGGGGACAGGCGCTGGGCGATGGCCAGTACGTCGGTGCCCGATGACCCCGGGAGCACGCAGTCGCACAGGATCAAGTCGTAGCTGCCTTCGCGCAGGGCATGTTCCACGCCGACATGGTCGTACACCAGACGCGACTGGACCTGCAGCCCGCTGCGCTCCAGGCAAAGCACCGTGAGTTCGGCGTCCATCGAGCTGTCTTCGACCAGCAGCAGCCTCAGGGGTGCGCCTTGCATCGTCGGATGTCTCAATTGCTGCCGCGCCTGTTCAAGCGCAGGGAACCCGGCGGTGGCTCGTTGAGCACTGCCCAGAACACGCCAAGATCAGAGATGGCGGCGACGAATTCCTTGAACTCGACGGGCTTGACCACGTAGGCGTTGACACCCAGTTCGTATGCACGCAACAGGTCGGGCTCCTCTCGCGAGGACGTCAGCATGACCGTCGGGATACTGCGCAGTTCGGCGGTGTCGCGCACTTGCTTGAGTACTTCCAGGCCGTCGACCTTGGGCAGTTTCAGGTCCAGCAGCAATACGGCCGGATTGCCATCGTCACGTCCGGCGTAGCTATTGCGTCGTAGGAGGTAATCCAGCGCTTCGGCGCCATCACGAAGCACGATGACTTCGTTGGCCAGTTGGCTGCGTTCCAGCGCCAGGAGGGTCAACTCCAGGTCTCTGGGGTTGTCTTCGACCAGCAGAATGGGTTTGAGCATGATACGTGCAAGTGCCTCAGGAATGCGGTTGATGGCGAGGGAGGGTGAAATGGAAGCTGGCGCCCTGGCCGACCTGGCCCTCAGCCCAGACCCTGCCGTCGTGGCGCTCGATGATGCGGCGCACGCTGGCCAGGCCGATGCCGGTCCCTTCGAACTCTTCCATGCGATGCAGGCGCTGGAACACACCGAACAGCTTGTTGGCATAGGCCATGTCGAAGCCCACGCCATTATCGCGCACATACACCTCGGTTTCCTGCTCGTGTTGCATGGCGCCAATCTCGATTCGCGCAGGGGCGCGTCCGCGGGTGTATTTGATGGCGTTGGCGACGAGGTTGTGCAGGGCCATGTTTATGAACGCCGGATCCCCGATGACGACTGGCAGTGGAGCGATAGCCCAGACGATGTCGCGCCCCTGGTAATCGGGCTCGAGCTCTTGGCGGATGGCGTGCACCAAGGTGTTGAGATCGACGTCCGCCAAGCGCGGCGCCGAGCGCCCCATTTGCGAGAAGTTTAGAAGATTGTCCACCAGCGAGCCGGCGAATCGTGCCGCCTCATCGATATGGGACAGGAAGCGTCGACCACGTTCGCTGAGATGCTCGCCCTCGATCTCGTTCAGCAGTTCGGTGTAGCCGGCAATGTGGCGCAGGGGCGCGCGCAGATCGTGGGAAACGCTGTAGGAAAAGGCTTCGAGTTCCTTGTTGGACCGCTTGAGCTCTCCAGTCAGCTGTGCGAGCTCCTCGGCCTTGCGCAAGACGATACCCAACACGGCCATGCGCAGTTCAAGCACGCCATCGATGACGAGTGAGTCCCACGGAGCGCTGAACCCACGTACTTCTTCCTGCCAACGGTCGAAACTATGACGTGGACTCAGATGCCCCTGCGGACTGATGGCTTTTTCCGGCTGCCCGGCCCAGTTGACCAAGCGTGCCTGTTCCGGGCGGAACCATACCAGGTAATGCGAATGGAGTTGCGAGATGGCGACCGCCAGGATACCGCCGACTCGACTTGCGAGCTCCGGCAGTTCTTCGATGTCACGGCTCACGTTGTCGGTGTGGAATATCACCTCGTCGCCGCGTTGCCCCAGCCAGTGCACCAGGGCATTGACCTGCGCCGCTGTAGGCGTCTCGCCGATCAGGTCGCAGCGTTCAGCGCTGATGATGGCCGCGCCGTTGGCCCCGGCGAACGCGAGCAATACCTCGGGCTGTTCGAGCAGGCCCAGGCTCACGCTGTCATGGTCAGCCATCGCTGCCAACATGCGCACGATGCGTTCGCGCAGGTCGAGCAGGGTACGGGTGCGCTCGTGGGACTCGCGCGATTCGAGCTGCAGCGACAGGACACTGGCCAGCAATTCGCAGGCTGTGCGGGTCTGGACATCCACTTGCCGCGGTCGTTCGTGGTGGCAGGACACCAACCCCCACAGTTGTCCGTCGACCACGATCGACAGCGACATGGAGGCCAGGGTGCCCATGTTGCGCATGTACTGCAAATGAACGGGCGACACGCTGCGCAAGGCGGCGAAACTCATGTCCAGCGGCTTGCCGGTCAGGGGATTGAGCGCAGGGAGCAAGGGTGAAGGCTGATAGTTGGCATCTTCGATCAGGCGGATACGGTTGATGCGGTAGAGCTCCCGGGCCTGGCGAGGGATGTCGGAGGCCGGGAAGCTCAGGCCCAGGTAACTCGGGTAACCGGGGTCGACTGATTCGGCCAGGACGGTGCCATTGCCTTCGCTATCGAAGCGGTAGGCCTTTACCCGGCCGAATCCGGTGATGCGCTTGATCTGGCGTACCGAGTGCAGCAGCAGTTCCTCGATGCTGGTCGCCTGGTGCAACGAGCTGACGAACGCACGCACCAACGGATAATAGTCGCCTTTGTAGACCCCATCGGCTTTCTGGCTGGGCTCGAATTCCAGGATCAACACCTGGTCATGGCGATGGGCGAGCACGCGCAGGGGGGGGCTGGTCAGGTGCGCCTTGGCGCAGCCGCACGTCGCCGATATGAAAGGGGAAGACATCCGCCTCCGGCAGGTAGTCCAGTTGGCCGCGCAGGTCGAAGTCCGCGCTGACCAGTTCGGCGAACGATTGCCCCAGGATTTCACTGGCGGGCAGGCCGAACCATCGATCGACGTTTTCGCTCGCCTGGAGAACGCGCAATGTGCTGTCGTCGACAGTCAGGAGGAAGCCTTGTGGCTGAATGCTGCCTGGAATCTGGATCGGCTCCTGGGCACAGCGTTCGATCGCCTGGTCAAGAGGGTTATGGTCGGTCGTCACGGGACTCTCCTGTAGGGCCCGTCCACGCATGGTGCATGCGTTCGCACAGGATGTGGCGGATGAACGGTACCAGAATGGCGGCCGCTTTGCCGGAATCTGGTTATTTGAACGGTGGCGGGCGCCAGGGTTTCATTGCTGCGTCTGAATTTTCCCGGTAGCGCGGTTGTGCGCGACCTGTGCCCAGCAGCCCGGAATGCGGCAATCGCCAGGCATTTTGCCAGCCCTGGCCTTTTCATTAATGCCAAAGAGGGATAGGCCTGGCCCGGCTGGGATCCAATCGCGCTGCTACGCTCAAGCTCAATCTATACGCACAAGGATCGACCGGTGACTGAGCGCTGGCTGGCCATGCTGTTGGGCCTGTGGTTGAGTGGCAACGCCATGGCAGCGGATTTTCTCGTCGAAGTGCAGGTACGCGTGCAGCGCGGGTGCATGCTGGTCAACCAGCAACGCGATGCCGGCCCGCAGGCGCAGGGGCGCATCGACCTGGGCAGCGCGGCGCGCCTGGATGGCCCCGATGCGCCGTTGAGTGGCGTGCTGCTGGCCCGGCGCCCGCCGCGCCTGGAGTGCAACCCCGATACCCCCTACCAGGTGCGTGTGGATGGCGGCCAGCACGGCGGTGTCGGCGAGCTGCGCTATCTGGCAAGCCATGACGCCCAAGCTCGACCGATTCCCTACCGGCTGTACCGCGACGCCACCTGGCGCCAGCCGCTAGCGGTGGACGTTGCGCAATCGGCGCGGGTGCCGGACAGCGGCTCGGTGGAGCTTCCCCTCTACGCACGGATCGACAAGCTGGCCTGGGTGCCCCGCGCTGGCCTGTATGCCGATCTGCTCAAAGTCACGGTCACCTGGTAGGGAGGCTTCATGCTCATGGACGCGCTGCACCGTGGTTCGATCCTGCTGCTCACCCTTGGCCCGCTGCTGCTGCCCAGTGGCGCGGCCCACGGCACCACCACCGGTTTCATCCAGGCGCGCCTGGTGATCAGCGCCGCCTGCCAGATCAGCAGCGACCCGCAACCGGCCACCCTGGGCAACCCGGGGTTGATGGACTTCGGTGCGCGGGGGCCGACCTGGGACCAACCCCTGACCAGCCGGGTTGACGAGGCCGGCGGCGAGGGCAGCCTGCAGATCAGCTGTTCGCCCCAGGTACGCGCGTTCAGCGTGCGCATCAATGCCGGGCAGAACGGCAGCGACGGCGTGCGCCGCCTGAGCAACGGCCGCGAACTCATTCCCTACCAGCTGGCCATCGACCCGGGCGGCAACAGCCGCTACGGCATCGGCCAGGCCCGTACCTTCACCATCAGCAGTACCCAGCAAGTGCCCGTGCCCATCTACGGCGTGGTGGTCGCGCAACCGCGCGCGCTGCCCGCTGGGCTGTATCGCGACACCCTCAGGGTGACCCTGGACTGGTAACACGCAAGGAGATTCTGATGCCCAAGCACCTCACCCGCTGCATCCTCGCCAGCCTTGGCCTCGCCCTGGCTGCCCAGGCCCAGGCCGCCACCGTAACCGGCACCATCAGCTCGACCCTGACCCTGACCGCTGCCTGCCAGGTCAACGGCAGCGGTGGCACTTCCGGGCTGAATTTCGGCAGCCTCAACTTCGGCACCCAGGATTCACTGTTCACCACCGCCAATGGCCAAGTGCTCGGCGGTGGTGGCGGGGCCATGAGCATTCTCTGCTCGGCAGGCACGGTGCCGACGATCAAGGTACGTGCCGGCGCCCATGACTCGCAGTCCGCCGGCGGGACCCGGGCCTTGGCCGATGGCGCGGGTAATTTCGTGCCCTACGACTTCTACACCGACGCCGGGCACACCCAGCTGTTGGCGATCGACGGCACCATCACCCTGCCGACCAGTACCGGCGTGGCGCAGACCGTCAACCTGTATGGCCAGGCCCGGGGTAAAGCCGGCCTGCCGGCCGGGGTGTACACCGACACGGTGGCGGTCGAGCTGAGTTTCTGAGCCATGCCAGGCACTGCGCGGCTACTGGCGGTCGGCTTGTGCCTGACATTGACCCAGGGCGCCCACGCGGTCACCACCAGCACCTTCCAGGTGACGGCACAGATCGTCGCCGGCTGCCTGGTCGTCGGCGGCGTGACGGCCTATGGCGTGCTCGACTACGGCACCAGCTCGGCGCTGTCCACGGCCACCCTGAGCACTTCGCTGGGCGGCAGCACGGTGACGTTTCAGTGCACCCCCGGCGTGGCCCTGAGCATGAGCCTGGACGGCGGCCAGAACAGCGCCAGCGGCACGCGCAACCTCAAGCGTTCGGGCGGTACGCAATTGCTGGCCTACCACCTATACCGCGATGCCGGTTTCAGCCAGAGCCTGGGTATCGGCAGCAGCGTGGCGGTGAGCTACAGCGACCCGACCGCAATCAAACTGCCGGTCTATGGCCGTACCACCCTGACCGGCACCTTGCCGGCAGGGACCTACACCGATGTCGTGCAAGTGACGGTGACCTGGTGAAAGGCTACTGCGGATAACAGAGAAGGAGAGGGGCATGGGGGCAGGCGTTAACTGGGCGCGTGGGATCATCGGGCTGCTGCTGTTGGCCAGTGCACCGGCTTTCGCGGCCACTTCGGTGTTGATCTGGCCGATCGACCCGGTGCTGGAGGCCGACCAGAAGGCCGGTGCGCTGTGGCTGGAAAACCGTGGCACGGCGCCGGCCAGCCTGCAGGTGCGGGTGTTCGCCTGGCGCCAAGGCGAGTACCAGGAGCAGTTCCAGGCCCAGCGCGAGATAATCGGCAGCCCGCCGGTGGCCAATATCCCGGCGGGCCAGAAGCAACTGATCCGCCTGACCCGCACGGGCAGTTCGCCCGCGGGCCAGGAGCAGGCGTACCGCATCATCATCGACGAAATCCCCTCGCCGTTGCCGGCTGATGCCGCCAGCGAAGGGCCGAAGGCGGCGATCCGCCTGCAGATGCGTTATTCGGTGCCGCTGTTCGTCTACGGCGAAGGGCTGTGGGGCAAGCCCGACCCGGAGGGCAAGCGCAGCGCCGAAGGCGTGGGCAAGCCGCAGCTGAGCTGGCGCGCGGTCACGGTGCAGGGCAAGCCCTATGTCGAGCTGCGCAACACGGGGCCTGTGCATGCGCGCCTGACCGACGTGGTGCTGCAGCAGGCTGGCCAGGACAGGCCATTGGTCGAAGGGCTGCTCGGCTATGTGTTGCCCGGCGCCAGCATGCGCTGGCCGGCACCGGCCACGCCGGGTGCCGCCAGCGTGCTGAAAGGGCGGGTCAACGGCCAGGAGGTGGCGCAGGCCATCAAACAGGGGCAATGACCCACGCTTGAACGGATCACAGGGGCCAGGGAGGACCCGGTAATGGTTGGAAATCGTGTGTGAGCTGGGTGCGGGTGGCAACGCACCGGTTGTGGCTGGGCCTGGCGGTGCTGGGGCCCGGCCTGGGCGTGGCCGACGAGCTGCCGCCGCCGCCCTCGGAACATGCCGCCATCGCCGACGCCACGCTGTACCTCGACCTGCTGGTGAATCAGGTGGCAAAGGCTGAGCTGGTGCCGGTCCAGCAGCGCGCCGGGCGGCTGTACCTGGCCAGCGAGGTGCTGCGCGAGGCGGGCGTCAGGCTGCCGGGCGAGCCTCAGGGCGAGGTGGCCCTGGACGATATCCCCGGCCTGCACAGCGACTATGACAGCCAGAACCAGCGCCTGCTGCTGCAGGTGCCGCCAGCCTGGCTGCCCGACCAGCAGGTCGGTGATCGCAACCTCTACCCCGCCAGCGACGCCCGCAGCAGCTTCGGTGCCTTGCTCAACTACGACGCCTACCTCAACGACACCGATGAGGGCGGCAGCTACCTGGCCGCCTGGAACGAGCTGCGCCTGTTCGACGACTGGGGCAACTTTTCCACCACCGGGCAATGGCGCCAGTCGTTCAATGGCGCCCAGGCCCAGGGCCGGCAGGGCTTCCTGCGCTACGACAGCACCTTCCGCTACACCGACGAGCAGCGCCTGCTCACCTATGAGGCTGGCGACCTGGTGACCGGCGCGCTGCCCTGGACCACCTCGGTGCGCGTGGGTGGCCTGCAACTGTCCCGCGACTTCGGCGCCCGTCCCGACTTGGTCACCTATCCACTGCCTGCCTTTGCCGGCGAAGCCGCTGTGCCGACCTCGCTGGACCTGTTCATCAACGGCTACAAGAGCAGCAGTACCGAGTTGCAGCCTGGCCCTTACACCCTGACCAACGTGCCGTTCATCAACGGCGCCGGCGAAGCGGTGGTGGTCACCACCGATGCCCTGGGCCGGCAGGTGTCGACCACCTTGCCGTTCTATGTCACCAGCAGCCTGTTGGCCAAAGGCCTGTCGGACTTCTCGGTGGCTGCCGGCAGCCTGCGTCGCGACTACGCCGTGCGCGATTTCGCCTATGGCCCGGGTGTGGCCTCGGCGACCCTGCGCCACGGGTTGTCCGATTACTTCACAGTGGAAACCCATGCCGAGAGCGCCGAGTCGCTGATGCTCGGTGGCCTGGGTGGCAACCTGCGCCTGGGTACCTTCGGCGTGCTCAATGCGGCCGTGACCCAGAGCCGCTTCGAAGGCGATACAGGCCAGCAGCTGGCGCTGGGCTACCAGTACAACAGCCGGCGCATCGGCTTCAACTACCAGCGCGTGCAGCGCCATGGCGACTACGCCGACCTGTCGCGGGTCGACAGCCCCTACACGCGCCTGAGCCAGCGCAGCGAGCAGGCGACCCTGAGCCTGAACCTGGACAGTTACGGCAGCCTCGGCGCCGGCTACTTCGATGTGCGCGCTGGTGACGGCACGCGCACGCGGCTGATCAACCTCAGCTGGAGCAAGCCGCTGTGGCGCAACAGCAGCCTGTACCTGTCGGCCAACCGTGAGGTCGGTGACAGCCAGTGGGCGGTGCAGGCGCAACTGGTGATCCCCTTCGACCTGCACGGCACGCTGGCCTTCAGCGCCGAGCGCGGCAAGGACGGCCAGGACCTGCAGCGGGTCAACTACAGCCAGGCGGTGCCGGTGGGTGGTGGGCTGGGCTACAACCTGGGCTATGCCACTGGCGGCAACCGCGACGACTACCGCCAGGCCGACCTGACCTGGCGCCTGCAGTCGGTGCAGTTGCAGGTGGGTGCCTACGGCAGCAGCGGCGAAATGACCCGCTGGGCCGACGCCAGCGGTTCGCTGGTGCTGATGGATGCGGGGCTGTTCGCCGCCAACCGCATCGACGACGCCTTTGTGGTGGTCAGCACCAGCGGCTACGCCGACGTGCCGGTGCGCTACGAGAACCAGCAGATCGGCCGCACTGACCGCAATGGCCACTTGCTGGTGCCCTACAGCAGCGGCTATTACCGCGGCAAATACGAGATCGACCCCATGGACCTGCCCGCCGATGTGCTGGCGCCGCAGGTGGAACAGCGAGTGGCGGTGCGCCGTGGCAGTGGCTACCTGCTGGAGTTCCCGCTCAAGCGTGTGATGGCGGCGAGCCTGGTGTTGGTCGACGGCAATCAACAGGAGCTCAAGCTGGGCAGCCGTGTACGCCACCAGGAAAGCGGCCTCGAGGCGGTGGTGGGCTGGGACGGGCTGGTCTACCTGGAAAACCTGGCGCCGCACAATCGCCTGCAGGTGGACAAGGCCGACGGTGGGCAGTGCCAGGTGGCGTTCGACCTGCCTGAAGGGGAGGGGCCGATCCCGTTGATCGGTCCGCTGGTGTGCCAGTGAATGTTCAACGGCACGGCCTGCTGTTTGGCCTGTTGCTGGCGCCATGCCCGGCCTGGGCACTGTGCTCATCGGTGGCCACCACGCCAGCAGCGTTCGGCACCGTCAACTCGACGCTGGTACGTACCACCGTGCAGACTGCCTCTACCACCAATTCCGGCTTGCAGTGCACCGGCTCGCTGCTCAGCCTGCTGTCCAGCAATGACCACTTCTACGCAACCATCACGCCCGCCTCCGGTGGCCTGGTCGGCCCGACCGGCGATGTGATCAACTACACCCTGTACGCCGACAACAGCGTCAACTACCCGATCACCCGGGGCGTTGCCTTCGACTTTGCCCGCAATGGCATCATCGACCTGCTCGGCCTCCTCAATGGCACGACGCCCAAGGCAGTACCGATCTATCTGCGTACACAGATCGGCAGCAACGTCGCCGCCGGCCTGTACCAGGAAACGCTGACCGTCGCCTGGAGCTGGAACTACTGCTCGGGTATCGGCATCGGCAGTATCTGCCTGGGGCGCGATATTGGCAGTGGTAGCAATACCCTGAATGTCAGCCTGACGGTAAGCAACGACTGCCAGATCACCACGCCCAACATCAGTTTCGCCAGCGCCCCGGTGGTGGCCGGGTTCGGCACGGTGAACCAGAGCTTGAGCGTGTCGTGCACCAAGGGCAGCAACTACACGGTGGGGCTGGATGACGGGCAGAATGGTGCGGGCGGGCGGCGGCGAATGAAGTCCAGTGCCAGTAACTACCTGGCCTATGACATCTTCAAGAGCGCCGGCGCGGTGCGCTGGGGCTCGGTGGGCGCGGCGCGGCGTTCGAGCAGCGATGCCGAAGTGAATCCGGGGGCGGGGACCGGCACGGGCAGCCAGGTGTTCAACTACAACGCCAAGGTGTACACCGACCAGGCCACGCCGCCGGCGGCGACCTATACCGACAGTGTGATTCTGGATGTGCAGTTCTGAGTGCTGGCGTAGCTCAGCGCAGATCGCCGACCATCTTCAGCAACGTCTCAAGCACCGCCCCGGCCAGCGCCTTGGAGCGCTCACCCGACCAGCCGGTGCGCGGGTTCGGCGCATCGTCGTGGTCCTTGAACGGCATCTCCAGGGTCAGCGACAGGCAGTCATGGGCCTGGCCCACGGCATTGCAGGCCAGGGTCATGTTGGCTTGGCCTGGCTCATCGCGGGTGTAACCGTACTTCGTCTGGAAGTCCGGGGTCAGGCTGCACAGGGTGCCGCGGAACTGCTCTTCCAGCTTGGCGATGCGCGGCGTGTAGCCGGGGTTGCCCTCGCAGGCCGCGGTGAACACATGGGGGATCTCTTCGTCGCCATGGGCATCGATGAAGGCGTCCACGCCATGCAGCTTCATCTGGCTCTGGGCAAAGAACACCTCGGGGCTCAGCTCGACGCTGGCGTCCTGCCAGGCGCGGTTGAGGTCCTTGCCCTTGAAGTTGGTGCGCAGGTGTCCGAGGAAGGCACCGTCCGGGTTCATGTTCGGGATCAGGTACAGGTCGGCCTTGGCCAGCAGTTGCTGGATGACCGGGCCATTGGCCTCGAGGGCGTCGATCACACCTTCCATGAACCATTCGGCCATGTGCTCGCCCGGATGCTGCTGGGCGATGATCCACAGCTTGCGCTTGCCGGCCGCGCCGTTGCCTGCGCGCAGCAGCGGAATATCCCGACCCTGCACGCTGCGCCCGCTGGCCAGCAGTTCGACGCCGGGGATCTGCTTGGCGCGTTCGATCAACTGGTTGTGGCGTGCACGGGGGTAGGGCTCGAAGTAGGCGAACCAGGCTTGTGGCTGTTCGGCCTTGACGTCGAAGCTCAGGGCCTTGCCGTCAAACTGGCTGGGCACGCGGAACCAGGTCTGCTGGTCGTACGAGGCCACGGCGTGGTAGCCGGTCCAGGCGTTCTTGTAGGAGGACTGGTGGGCGTTGTCCAGGCTGAAGCGATGGACCTGGCCCGGAGTCAGGCCGCTGGCCTTGAAATGGAACCACTGGAAGTGGTCGCTGTGACTGTCCTTGCGGATGTTCAGGTGGACGTGGGCAGGGTCGCTGGCGTCCAGGACCAGGATGTTGCCGGAGTCGAAATCGCAGTCGATGTGCAGCGGGGAGAGCGTCACGGTCATTGCCAGCCTCCTGTTGGCGTTGTTGTGACCGTACTCTACACCGCCTGGTGGTGCGGGTGCGCAGGTTAATTGACGCAGTCGTGGATGAGTCCGCCCCTGCGAATCAGGTCAGCAGCCCCAGCGCCACAAGCGCAGCAACACCAAGCCCGACGGCAATCGAGCAGCCACCCAGCGACAGCGCCGCGCGCCCTTGCCGGTACCAGCCGTCATGGCCCAATTGCCGCGCCGGGGCGAGCAGGCTGCGCCAGCGCAGTTCGGTTTCGTGGAAGGCGCGCAGGTGGTCGGGGTCGGCATCCAGCCAGCGGCGGAAGTCGATGCGTTCGCTGGCGGTCACCTGCGGGCTTTGCAGGCGCACGTACCATTGGCCGGCGATGCTGGCCAGCGCGTCGCCGGGGGCGCGGGCGGTTTGCAGGGCCTGGTTCATGTGGCGCTCGATGCTGATCAGTGGCAGGTCCAGGCGCTCGGCGATGGCGGCAAAGCCCTGTTGGTCGAGGCGGTTGAGCAGGAAAACTTGCTGGACCCGGCGCGGCAAGCGCTTTAGTGCATGCAGTAGCGCGTCTTCAGCGTGCAGTTCGGCAGGGCGCGGATCGTGCTCGAGGGGCAGCAGCAGGCGGGTCATGGACAGCTCCTTGCTCATAAGGAAAGGGGTGGGGGCATCTTCCTTGATGCAGAGCCAGCTTAGGCTAAACGAGATTGATTCTCAAGTGCTGATTCCGCAAAGATTTGTAATGAGCATTCACGTGCTGACACACTTTTGCTATCATCGCTGCCATTAAACGATCTTCATTAGCCTGAAGAGCCAAAAAAAAATGACCCGGCAAAAAGCCGGGTCAAAAACCGTGATTAGCCTGATGAGGAGATAATCTGAGCGTCCGACCTGAGGACGTTGCAGGTTATCCAGCGGGTCTCGCGACCTGCTGAGTGCAATAATAATCGTTATCATTTGCCAGTCAAATGATTTTTCAGCGATTGACTAAAAAATTCTTCCTGACGCACTCCTCGTCCCCGGCAATCGGGGCTTTTGCCGTTCGTCGGCTATCACGTTCTCCCTTCAGATCGTTGCCTTTTCCGTGGCGTGGCACTGCTCCAGCAGGGCGCGGGCCATGTTGATCATGTGCATCAGCGCAAACACCACTTCCCGCGTCGTGCCCTGCAAATGGTTGCCGGTTTCCTGTGCCGTGGCTGCAGCGCATCGCAGCAGGGCCATGGCGTGTTCGCTGGCCTGCGCGTTGCTGACGCCTTCGCGCAGGGTCCACAGCGAACGTTCCAGGTCGCGGGGCGTGGGCGTGGGGTTGAGGTAGAAATCGAGGGCGCGGCGAGCAGCTTCTTCGTCGAGATCTGTTTCCGTTTCTTTCGAGATGTTCATCCTGATTACCTGCGAATACCAGTAGGTGAAAGGTGAAGCTCGATTCTAATACCTAAAGTATTTAAATGTGTTTGGGCAAATACTACTTGATGTGTATTGAACGCAAGGAGTCAGTCCGTATCGTGCCTGCGATGAATATGGACAAATGGATAGCCCTGGTTCGGGAACGGATCGAGGAGCTCGATATCTCCCAGGAGCAGCTTGCCGAGCGCGTTGGGGTTTCCCAAGGCAGCATCGGCCATTGGCTGAAGAAGCGCCGTCAGCCTCGGGTCGACTCGATGAACCGTACGTTCATCGAGCTGGGCATGCCGCATTACCAGGTCAGCATGCAGCTGCGTGTGTTGGGGCAGGTGGGTGAGGAGCCGGCGCGTTACGGCCTCGAGGAAGAGGACGATGACGACGGGCAGGCGAAATACTTCGTGTGTTTCCGCTATCCGCTGCGTGAGTGGGCCGCGTTGGGTCAGGAGCAGGAGGAGGCATCCGATGTCTTCGAACAGACCGACTACCTGGCCCAAGGCAAGGCGTTCTGGCTGAGGGTCGAGAACGACACCATGAGCGCGGCCAGCGGCAGGAGCGTGCCCGAAGGGGTTCGAATCCTGGTCGATGACGGCGTGGCCGTCGAGCCGGGGCGTCTGGTGATTGCCCGGCTGCCTGGCAAGTCCGCGATCTTTCGGCAGCTGACCGAGGAGGGTGGGCAGCGGTATCTGAAGGCGCTCAACAATGCCTATCCAACGCTAGTGTGCGAGGAAGGGTGCGAGTTCATTGGCGTTGTGGTGCGGATGCACGGGGTGCTTTAGGTGCCCGCGCAGACCGTGTTAGGGCTGCGAGGTGCCAGGCGGGGGGCTTGCAGCGCTCTCTAGATCGAGCGCCGCCCGCGCGGCGCTCGATCTCATAGGCGAAACAACCCTTTCGGCGAACACATTGCCGCCGTTACGCCTCCTCCAGCTCGACCAACACTGTCCCCTCGCTGACCATATCCCCCTCCTGGCAGAACAGCGCCTTTACCGTCCCATCATGGGGCGCCCGAATGCTGTGCTCCATCTTCATCGCCTCGAGCACCACCAGCGCAGTGCCGGCCTCGACCACTTGTCCCGGCTCGACCAGCACCCGCACGATGCTACCGTTCATGGGCGCGCCCAGGCCGCCCTGGTGGCTGTGGCTGGCTTCCGCCGCAGCGATCGGGTCATGGGCACTGACGGCGTGCAATTCGCCCTGCCACTGTACGTACAGCGTGCCGCCCCGGCGAACCGCCAGGTAACGACGGCGCAAGCCGTCCTGCTCATGGCACAGCTGCTCCCCCTTCAGGCGATAAGTCGAAGGCGCACTACGCTCCAGCGTCACCGCCTGCTCATTTCCGTCGCATTGCAGGTGCAGGCTGCTGCGTGCCGGCAGCCCCAGGCGCAGGCCATCGCGCAAGGTCCAGGGCGAGGCGGGGTCGTCCTGGCGCAGTTGCGCTGGCTCACCTTGCAGCCAGGCTTCGGCGGCGGCCTCCCAGAACTGCGCCGGTAGCGCCTGTGGCGGGGGTAGCAGCACATCCTGGTGACGCGGGATGAAGCCAGTGTCCAGCTCCGCCTCGGCAAACGCCGGGTGCGCCAGGATGCGGCGCAGGAAGGCAATGTTGGTCTTCAGCCCGCCAATGGCGAACTCATCGAGCATCGCCAGCAGTCGCAGGCGCGCTTGCTCGCGGTCCTGCCCCCAGGCAATCAGCTTGCCCAGCATCGGGTCGTAGAACGGCGATACCACATCGCCCTCGCTGACACCGCTGTCCACCCGACGGCCTTCGCCCGGCGCCGACTCGCGGTACAGCGCCAGGGTGCCGGTGGCCGGGAGGAATTCGTTGGCCGGATCCTCCGCGTACAGCCGCACCTCGATGGCATGGCCGATCAGCGGCACCTGCTCTTGAGTCAAAGGCAGCGGCTCACCGCAGGCCACGCGGATCTGCCAGGCCACCAGGTCGAGCCCGGTGATGGCCTCGGTGACCGGATGCTCCACCTGCAGGCGAGTGTTCATCTCCATGAAGAAGAACTCGCCGCGGGCATCGAGCAGGAACTCCACGGTACCGGCGCCCACATAGCCGATGGCCTGGGCGGCGCGTACCGCAGCCTCGCCCATGGCCTTGCGCAGCTCGGGGGACAGGCCCGGCGCCGGGGCTTCCTCGACCACTTTCTGGTGGCGGCGCTGGATCGAGCAGTCACGCTCGTTGAGGTACAGGCAGTGGCCGTGCTGGTCGGCGAACACCTGGATCTCCACATGGCGTGGCTTGAGCACGTACTTCTCGACCAGCATCCGCGCATCGCCGAACGACGACTGCGCTTCACGTTGCGCCGAGGCCAGGGCGTCGGCCAGCTGGCTTTCCTCCTCGACCACCTTCATGCCCTTGCCGCCACCGCCGGCGCTGGCCTTGAGCAGCACCGGGTAGCCGATGCGCTCGGCGGCGGCGCGGAAGGTTTCCAGATCCTGGGCCTCACCGTGGTAGCCCGGCACCAGCGGCACCCCGGCGGCTTCCATCAGCGCCTTGGCCGCCGACTTGCTGCCCATGGCGTCGATGGCGCTGGCCGGTGGGCCAATGAAGATCAGCCCGGCCTGTTCGATGGCGCGGGCGAAACCGGCGTTTTCGGACAGAAAGCCATAGCCCGGGTGGATCGCCTGGGCGCCGCTGGCCTTGGCCGCGGCGAGCAACTTGTCGATCACCAGGTAGCTGTCGGCGGCCTTGCTGCCACCGAGGTCGACGCGGATATCAGCCTCGCGGCTGTGGCGCGCGTCGCGGTCGGTGGCGCTGTGCACGGCCACGGTGGTCAGGCCCATGGCCTTGGCGGTGCGCATCACCCGGCAGGCGATCTCGCCGCGGTTGGCGACCAGCAGGGTGGTCAGCGTGGGTCGGCTCATGGGCGCGGTTCCTTGTTGTCTTGCCAGGCAGGGCGGCGTTTTTCCAGGAAGGCGCGCAGGCCCTCCTGGCCTTCGGCGCTGACGCGGATGCGGGCGATGGTGTTCTCGCAGTAGCGGCGCAGGGCCGGGCTCAGCTCGCCGTCATCCACTTCGCGCAACAGGTCCTTGGTGGCGCGCAGCGCCTGCGGGCTGTTGTGCAGCAGGTTATCGACCCAGGCCTCGACCTGGGCGTCCAGTTCGGCGGCCGGGTACACCTCGGCCAGCAGGCCGAGGTCGCGGGCGCGCACGCCGCTGAAACGCTCGGCGGTGAGGGCGTAGCGGCGGGCGGCGCGCTCGCCGATGGCCTTGACCACGAACGGGCTGATCACCGCCGGCGCCAGGCCGATGCGCACCTCCGACAGGCACAGCTGCGCGTCTTCGGCACCGATGGCCATGTCGCAGCAACTGATCAGCCCCAGCGCGCCGCCAAAGGCCGCGCCCTGGACCACGGCCAGGGTCGGCGCCTTGAGCCGATGCAGGGCGTACATCAGCTCGCCCAGCTCATGGGCGTCGTCCAGGTTGGTGTTGAAGTCCAGCTGCGCCGACTGCTGCATCCAGGCAAGGTCCGCACCGGCGCTGAAGTGCCGGCCACGGCCGCGCAGCACCACGAAGCGCAGGCTGGCGTCCTCGCCCAGTTGGTCGATGGCGACGATCAGCTCGCGGATCATCTGCGCGTTGAAGGCGTTGTTCTTGTCTTCCCGGCTCAGCCACAGGGTGGCGAAGCCGCGAGGGTCCTTGACCAGTTCAAGGGTGGCGAATTCGCTCATGGGTCACATCCGGAAAATGCCGAAGCGGCTTTGTTCGATCGGGGCGTTCAGCGCGGCGGACAACGCCAGGCCGAGCACGTCGCGGGTCTGCGCCGGGTCGATGACACCGTCGTCCCACAGCCGGGCGCTGGAGTAGTAGGGGTGGCCCTGGCGTTCGTACTGGTCGAGGATCGGCTGCTTGAGCTTCCTCTCGTCTTCGCTGCTGAAAACCTCGCCGCTGCGCTCGCTCTGCTCGCGCTTGACCTGGGCCAGCACGCCAGCGGCCTGCTCGGCGCCCATCACGCCGATACGCGCGTTAGGCCACATCCACAGGAAGCGCGGTTCGTAGGCGCGGCCGCACATGCCATAGTTGCCGGCGCCGAAGCTGCCGCCGATGATCACCGTGAACTTCGGCACCTGGGCGCAGGCCACCGCGGTCACCAGTTTGGCGCCGTGCTTGGCGATGCCGCCTTCCTCGTACTTCTTGCCGACCATGAAACCGGTGATGTTCTGCAGGAACAGCAGCGGGATACCGCGTTGGCAGGCCAGTTCGATGAAGTGCGCGCCTTTCTGTGCAGCCTCGGCAAAGAGGATGCCGTTGTTGGCCAGGATTGCCACCGGGTAGCCGTGCAAGTGGGCGAAGCCGCACACCAGGGTGGTGCCGAACAGCGCCTTGAACTCATCGAAGACCGAGCCATCGACCAGGCGGGCGATCACCTCGCGCACATCGAACGGTTGCTTGGCGTCGGCCGGAACCACGCCGTACAGCTCTTCTGCGCCATACAACGGTGCAATCGGCTCCTGGCATTGCAGCTTGCCCTGCTTGTGCCAGTTGAGGTTGGCGACACTGCGTCGGGCGATGGCCAGGGCGTGCTCGTCGTTGTCGGCATAGTGGTCGGCCACGCCGCTGGTGCGGCAGTGCACGTCGGCGCCGCCGAGGTCCTCGGCGCTGACCACTTCACCGGTTGCGGCCTTTACCAGGGGGGGGCCTGCGAGGAAGATGGTCGCCTGCTGGCGCACCATGATCGCTTCGTCGGCCATGGCCGGCACATAGGCGCCACCGGCGGTGCACGAGCCCATCACCACGGCAATCTGCGGGATGCCCAGGGCACTCATGTTGGCCTGGTTGAAGAAGATCCGCCCGAAGTGCTCACGGTCGGGGAACACCTCGTCCTGACGAGGCAGGTTGGCGCCGCCGGAGTCCACCAGGTAGATGCATGGCAGACGGTTCTGCAGGGCGATGGTCTGGGCGCGCAGGTGTTTCTTCACGGTCAGCGGGTAGTAGGAGCCGCCTTTGACCGTGGCGTCGTTGGCCACGATCATGCATTCCACGCCTTCGACGCGGCCGATGCCGGCGATCACGCCGGCGGCCGGCACGTCTTCGCCGTACACCTCATGGGCGGCCAGCTGGCCGATCTCGAGGAACGCCGAGCCCGGGTCGAGCAGGCGGTCGATACGCTCGCGAGGCAGCAGCTTGCCCCGCGAGGTATGCCGCTCCTGAGCCTTCGGCCCGCCGCCCTGACTGACCTGGGCAAGCAGGCCGCGCAGGGCCTGGACCTGTTCGAGCATGGCCGCGCTGTTGGCGGCGAATTCCGCCGAGCGCGGGTTGATCTGGGTGTGCAGGGTAGCCATGTGCGCCCGTTCCTTATGCTCAGCGGGTTTCGTTGAACAGTTCGCGGCCGATCAGCATCCTGCGGATCTCGCTGGTGCCGGCGCCGATCTCGTACAGCTTGGCGTCGCGCAACAGGCGGCCAGCCGGGAATTCATTGATGTAGCCGTTGCCGCCGAGGATCTGGATCGCTTCCAGGGCCATCTGCGTGGCGCGCTCAGCGGTGTAGAGGATGACCCCGGCGGCGTCCTTGCGAGTGGTCTCGGCACGATCGCAGGCCTGGGCCACGGCGTACAGGTAGGCGCGGCTGGCATTGAGCTGGGTGTACATGTCGGCGATCTTGCCCTGGATCAGTTGGAACTCGCCGATGCTCTGGCCGAACTGCTTGCGGTCGTGGATGTACGGCACGACCAGGTCCATGCAGCTCTGCATGATGCCGGTCGGGCCGCCCGACAGCACCACGCGCTCGTAGTCCAGGCCGCTCATCAGCACGCGCACGCCGCCGTTGAGCTGGCCGAGGATGTTTTCTTGCGGCACTTCGACGTCATCGAAGAACAGCTCGCAGGTGTTGGAGCCGCGCATGCCGAGCTTGTCGAACTTGTTGCTGCGGCTGAAGCCTTTCCAGTCGCGCTCGACGATGAACGCGGTAATGCCGTGGGGGCCCTTGTCCAGGTCGGTCTTGGCGTAGATCACGTAGGTGTTGGCGTCGGGACCGTTGGTGATCCAGGTCTTGCTGCCGTTGAGCACGTAGCGGTCGCCGCGCTTTTCAGCGCGCAGTTTCATCGACACCACGTCGGAGCCGGCGTTGGGCTCGCTCATGGCCAGGGCGCCGATGTGCTCGCCGCTGATCAGCTTGGGCAGGTATTTGAGCTTCTGCTCGTGAGTGCCGTTGCGGTTGATCTGGTTGACGCACAGGTTGGAGTGGGCGCCGTAGGACAGGGCCACCGACGCCGAGCCCCGGCTGATCTCTTCCATCGACACCACGTGGGCCAGGTAGCCCAGGCCGGCGCCGCCGTATTCCTCCGGCACGGTGATGCCCAGCAGGCCCATGTCGCCGAACTTGCGCCACATGTCGGCAGGGAACAGGTTGTCATGGTCGATCTGCGCGGCGCGCGGCGCCAGCTCGGCGGCAACGAAGGTGCGCACCTGGTCACGGAGCATGTCGATGGTCTCGCCCAGGGCGAAGTTCAGGCTGGGGTAATGCATGGGGGCACCTTGTTGTTCTTGAAATTCGAGGTACTGCACCGACCCTGTGGGAGCGGGCTTGCCCGCGATGCCCGTCAGAACGGCCAGCGATGTTGTCTGGTCCGGCCTCATCGCGGGCAAACCCGCTCCCACAGGGTCGGTGCTCGTGGTTGACGTTAACGTAAACCTGCCGTCCGGGGCTGTCAATCGCATCGTCACCTTTACGTAAACGTAAATCTGCGCCAGAGTATTTGCCGCCTGCTTCAGTCATGCCCAGAACAACCACAAGAAGGGATCACCATGCCTCAACCAAGCTATACCCGCGGCCGTCAGGACCACCCCTTGCTGACCCTGACCATCGGCCAGGCCTTCGATGCCACCGTCGCCCGCCACGGCGAGCGCGAGGCGCTGGTGGTGCGCCACCAGGGCCTGCGCTACAGCTGGCGCGAGCTGGCCGCCGAGGTCGATGTGCAGGCCCGGGCGCTGATGGCGCTTGGGGTGGAGGAGGGCGAGCGGGTCGGTATCTGGGCGCCCAACTGCGCCCAGTGGTGCATCCTGCAGCTGGCCACCGCCAAGGTCGGCGCGATCCTGGTCAATATCAACCCGGCCTACCGGGTGGGTGAGCTGGAATACGTGCTGCGTCAGTCCGGTTGCCGCTGGCTGGTGTGCGCCGATGCCTTCAAGACCTCCGACTACCACGCGATGGTGCAGGAACTGGTGCCGGATCTGGCGAGCCACGCATTGGGCGAACTGGCCAGTGAACGCCTGCCCGACCTGCGCGGCGTGATCAGCCTGGCCGCCGAGCCGCCTTCAGGCTTCCTGCCCTGGGCCGCCTTGGCCGGGCGGGCAGGGGCAGTCGATGTTGACGCCTATCAGGCGCGACAGCAGGGCCTGCAGTTCGACCAGCCGGTGAACATCCAGTACACCTCCGGCACCACCGGCGCGCCCAAGGGCGCGACCCTGAGCCACTACAACATCCTCAACAACGGCTACATGGTCGGCCAGAGCCTGGGCCTGACCGAGCGCGACCGCATGGTCATCCCGGTGCCGCTGTACCACTGCTTCGGCATGGTCATGGCCAACCTCGGCTGCATCACCCACGGCAGCACCATGGTCTACCCCAACGACGCCTTCGACCCGGAGCTGACCCTGCGCGCCGTGGCCGAGGAGCGTGCCAGCATCCTCTATGGCGTGCCGACCATGTTCATCGCCATGCTCGACCATCCGTCACGCCAGGCCATGGACCTTTCCAGCCTGCGCAGCGGCATCATGGCCGGCGCCACTTGCCCGATCGAGGTGATGCGCAAGGTGATCGACCAGTTGCACATGGCCGAGGTGCAGATCGCCTACGGCATGACCGAGACCAGCCCGGTGTCGTTGCAGACCGGCCCCGACGATGGCCTGGAGTTGCGCGTGACCACCGTGGGCCGCACCCAGCCGCATCTGGAGACCAAGCTGGTGGATGCCGACGGGCGCATCGTCGCGCAAGGCGAGATCGGCGAGCTGTGCACCCGCGGCTACAGCGTGATGCTCGGCTATTGGGACAACCTCCAGGCCACCCATGACGCCATTGACCCGGCCGGCTGGATGCACAGCGGCGATCTGGCGGTGATGGACGACGACGGTTATGTGCGGATCGTCGGGCGCAACAAGGACATGATCATTCGCGGCGGCGAGAACATCTATCCGCGCGAGCTGGAGGAGTTCTTCCATACCCACCCGGCGGTGGCCGAGGCGCAGGTGGTGGGGATTCCGTGCAGCAAGTACGGCGAGGAGGTGGTGGCGTGGATTCGCCTGCACCCGGGGCACAGCGCTACGGCGGATGAGTTGCAGCAGTGGTGCAAGGCTAGGCTGGCGCATTTCAAGGCGCCAAGGCACTTCCGCTTTGTCGATGAATTCCCGATGACGGTGACGGGGAAGGTGCAGAAGTTTCGCATGCGCGAGATCAGCGTCGCGCAAATCGGCGGCAGATGATCTGGCGTGCGAGGGCACTGGTCGATGCTTTCGAGTGAACGTGCCCCGCGCCTTGAAGCGGGGCACGCTACAGCACGCCGGGGTCTATTTGCGCCTCACATTGATGGCGTACGGCTTGTTTCCCACCAGTCTGATGTCGAAAATCACCTCGACGTCATCCTCCAGGCCCGCGGCCTGATCCTTGGGCAGGTACACCCGTGTGCCTTGATGTTTGTAGTCGATGTAACCGTAGCCCTCGTGGTCATCGAACTCCACCACTTTTCCGGTCTTGCCCTTTGTATCGCTCATGATTGCCACCTTCGTTGGCATTGCCTACGGATGCGCTTCCCCAGCGCGGGGCTGGGAAAACGCTGCTGCGCGGGCTACTGTCAAGCCGCGGGCAAGCTCACCACCAGAATCTCACGCCCTGCGTGGCCGGTGGCACCCTGTGCCGTACTGTACCCACGTATGGAAGTCGGGGGACCCGCGCGGATGTTGAATCCCCAGCGTTCCGTACACTGATCGGGCCCCCAGCCCCCCGCTCGGGCTGTTCCTCCGCCAGCAGCGCCAGGCGCTGTTCTTCCAGGCCGGTGCTGGACAGGATCGTGCCTTGCAGGAGGTTGGCGTCAAGTACGTTGCCGACAATGTCGGCCGCGTAGACGGCAGACTGCGAGAGGTGGGTCGGCAGGTGGCGGCTAACCAGGGGGAGGTGCATTCCCTTGGCTTGCATATAGCTGCCAATTTTTCCAATGGCGCCTGCATTTGCGAAGTTGGTCTTCGTATAGATTTCAACAGTCCCTGTCAGGTGAGATTTCGCCCGCCGCCAAAGGCCACCTACCTCCCCGGACACCCCACTTCCCCGCAGCAGTTCATCGGCATAAGTACTCACTCGGCCGCCCGCCCGGGCCGCGCGTCTGGCGCCAGACAACCCCTTGAATCCGTAGCGGGCAAAGGTCTTGCCAGCGTTCCACACCACCTTGGCGCCTTTGCCGAGCAGCTTGGCCCCCCTTGCCATGAGTTTCAGCCCATTAAAGCCAAGCTTGAACAACCCGGAGAAGCCCAAGGTACTCAGCACCCCTGTGGCGACCGAAACGATGCTCAATTTCCTGGATAGTTCAGGGTTCGTGTCTGCTGTGAACACCGCCGCCACTTCGAAGGCGAACGACAGCACGCTCATCGCCGTGACGAACCCCAGCACGATCGCCGACATGCCCCCGGTGAAAAGGGTCAGCACCGCGCCCACCACGGCCACCAATGCCGAGAACGCCAGGCCTCGCCAGCGGCCGCCGACCGGCATTTTCTGGGTGTCCTGCAGCGCCTGTTGATACGACGCAAGTTGTTTTCCCTGGTCCCAACGACTGAGCATGATGGCGCCGCTGGGGTCGTGCAGGTTGACGGGGTCCGGGCAGTGGGCGTAGTCGTTGACGCCTCCTTCACCAAACGGGCTGAGCCAGTCAGGCTGGGCATAGCGGCGCAGGGCCGGGTCGTAGGTGCGGTAGCCGTTGCCGGCGTGGTAGTGGCCGGTTAGGGGGTCGCGGCGCATGCCGTTGTAGCCGTTGACAAGGCCGGTCACTGCCTTGCCCTCGCCGAACGGCAGCAGCGGAGCCAGCTCCAGCTTACCGTCCTTGACCTGCCCGGCGACACCGACCTGGGGATCGTCGATCAGCCAGCGCACCTCGTTTTCATCATACTGCGCCAGGCCGCGGCTCAGGCTTGTGCGTTGGCTGACCTTGCCGGCCTGGTCGTAACGCAGCTCGCCAATCAGTTCATCGCCGTCGTAGCGCAGCTCGTGGGTGCTCTTGTCGGCCTCCAGGTACTGCGCCGCCAGGCGCTGGCTGCCGTCGTATTCGTACCGGGCCAGGAGCTTGTTCTCGCTGTCGTGGACTTTGTCGAGCTGGCCGGCGGCGTTATAGCTGAAGCAGTGCTGGCCTGCGTCGGTCAGGTAGCCATTGCTGTTCCATTTCACCTCTTGGGGGGCCTTGCCGCGGGTGACGCCTGTCAGCTGGGTCGGATCGGCCTCGGCATAGGCCAGGTCCTCGGTGTGCTTCTTGTCGTCAAAGCCGGTGGTAACGCACTGGGTCAGGTTGCTCATGGCATCCCAGGTGAAGTCCTGGGCCTTGACCGCCGTGCCCTGGCAGTCTTGCGGGCAATGCTCGGCGGCGCTGGTCTTGCATTCATACTTCTGCAGGCGGTCAAGCGCGTCGTAGGTGAAGTGCTCGGCGCGCAGTTGGGTGCCTTTTTCATAGCTGGTTTTGCTCGCCAGGCGGCCATCGCCGCGCCAGGTCAGGCACTGCTTGAAGCATTCGATGCCGTTGCTCAGGAAGCGCCGTGTCACTTCCTGGCCAAACCCATCGTATTCGCTGAATACCTGCCAGCGGCCGCCAGCCTTGAGTGCCTGGGCTTGACGCGACTGCAAGCGCCCCAGTGCGTCATAGCGATGCAGTACTTCCTCGTGGTCCTGGCACGTGCGCAGCACCCGGCCCAGGCGATCGGTGAACTCCCGTTGCCAGTGGCCGTCGGCGCGCAGCGAAGCCAGTGTCTGGCCACGCAGGCTCTGCCAGCGGTAGCCCTGGCGCGTGGCGCGTGGCGAAGTTTGCTCAACCTGCTGCCGACCGGGCAGGTTTTCGTCACGGTAGGCCTGCGTCCAGCCGCTGGACATCGCGGTGTCGCTGGCGTCCGAGGACAAGGTCAGCGTGTTGTCCTCGTGAGTAACGCTGGAGAGGGCCCGCTTCTGGTCTTTAAAACTCATGCCCTTGGCGTCTTGTGCAGTGGTGAGGATGGTCTTGTCGGGCAAGGTAACCGTCGTGTCGGTGAAACCATAGGCGCGCTTGCCCACGGTGCGCGACGTCAGCGTACTGACGTTGCTCACTTTCTGTGTTGCTACCACCTTGCTGTCTACCTTGAGCTGCGTGGCGTGGTTGCTCAGGCCATGGTAGCTGTACGCGACGGTGGAGTTGTCGGGGCGCGTGAGCTGGGTAACCCGGCCCAAGGCGTCCCGTTCAAGGTTATAGGTATCGGTCTGCTTGCCCAGAGTGCGTTGGTACTTGATGACGTGCCCCGAACTGTCGAAATGCCGGAGCAATTGCATCTTGGTGTTGCCAGCAGGGTCGGTCAGGCGATCCACTTGCTCGAAGGTGCCATCCTTGCGGTAGGAGTAATCGGTTTTGCGTTGGAACAAGCACTGATCATCCAGCCCCTGTTCGACCAGGCACTGGCTGGTGATGTTCTGGGTTCCCGGCGCTTCAAATACCAGAGCGCTTTGCGTTGCGGGGGCCTTGCCCTTGGCCATGGCTTGCAGCAGGCTACGCATGCCAGGCCCATCAAGACCGCCTTGTGCCCGCGTCCAGGCTTGAGGCCCCATGGCCCACACCTCTGGGGTCATCTCTATCACGGCCTGGCCGCCAGGCAGGTAGTCCCAGCTGCAACTGGCCAGCAACTGCGATGCATCCAGGCCTTGCAGGCTGCATTGCTCCAGCGGGACATAGTGCTGGGTGCCGTGCTTGCGCCACTCGCGGCGCCAAACCCGTTGCAAGCCATCCAGGTAGCTGCGGCTGACGTCCTTGCTGGCATGGGTGTGGGTGGCGATCTTGCCGTCATCCGAATAGGTGGTGGCAGTCTGCTCGTCAGCTTTCTGGTCCTTTTCCTTGCCCTTGCCGCCTGCCTTGAGCAGGTAGTGCGTCTCCTGGGTCACGCGGCCCAGCGCATCGTATTGCCAGTGCACTTCTTTGCCTTGCTCCACCTGTTCCAAGCGCCGCCGGGCATGGCGTGAGCGCAGTTCCTTGCTGAGCGTTTCGGTGCCGGCCTCGGTGGTGGCGCTTACGCTGACCACGATGCCAGCGTTATTCGGGTTGTCCTCGAACGCCTGGAGGTTCTTCAGCTCGAACTTCAGTTGGCCAAGGTGAGTGACCTGGGTATCTTTGACCGACCACTGCATGACTTTGCTTTGCGCTGTCTTGCCGCTGACTACCGAGACCTCGGTGCTGCGCTGGCGCCACAGTAGCGGTGAGGAGGCGCCGACAAGCGTCCAAGTGGCGTCGGCGTCGAGCCGGTCGTCCTTGAGCTGAGCCTTGACCCCCTCGATCACGACCACCTCGGCCTGCTCCAGCATGTCACGAGTGCCACGTTGGACCTTGCGGTAGCCGAACAGGCGCAGACCCTTGGGATTGCCGAATGGATCGCACTGGTACTCCGCCATGACCGGCGCGGCGGCATAGTCCGGAATGAAGGGGCATTTTAGCGTGGGGAGGTCTTTCAACCCTGCCAGTTTGCTGAGCGTGATCAGGTTGTCGCCGGCCTTGGTGTAGTAGCAGCGGTAAAGCGTGTGCTCGTCGCTCTTGTGCAGGCGCTGGATGTTGCCGTTCAGGTCTTCTTCCTGCGTGGCTACTTCCACCGTGCGCCCCAGTGCCTCGCGTTCGGAGTGGGGAATGTTGGCCAACAGCCGGGTGATGCAGCCGGCCAGTTTCGGGCGATCGGCGTTATCTGACTTATTGAAGAACCACGCCAGCAGTTCATGTTGGCGTTCGATCAGCACTCCCCCCCCTCTCACCACAGGCTCGTCGCTGTCAGCGCCGGCCGTCATGGCGTATAACAGTTCGGCAAACTCATCCCCAGCGCCCGTATAGCGGTAGCCTTTGGTCAACCGATGCGTGTCGCTTTTTTTCTGGTCGCTGCGGGTGCTGAAGGCCAGCCAGTGATCCTGCTCAGAGGCTACGCCGCGCAGCAGTTCGAAACGCTCGACACGCTTATCGTGCTTGACACGACCGTGCACCAGCAGATGCTTCTCCCGGGCCCCATGCGCGCCGGATTCGTACTCGACGCTGACGATCCGCTGGTCGGTTTCCAGAAATTCCCCATCGTAGCGGTAGGTCGTCACCTGGTTCTCATGCCCATCCCCTGGCAGCAGGGTGTGCAGATTGACGCGGGGCAGGCCAGGGCGGCCGTTGTCCTGCGTGGCAGCTTGGTACTTCACGCATTCGACCGATCCATCCAGCTCTCGCAGGCCGCACAGCACTCGGTCCAAGGCCAGGTCGTCATCGTAATCACAGTCAACCTGCTGCAGCACCTTGCCATTCTGCAGGCGTTTGAGGGTGCGCAATAGATAACCTTGGAGGTCCAGGTTTACCTCGTATTTCTCGGCCTCGCTGTCCGGCCAGACCTGCATCTTCACCTGCGAGGCCTTTTTCTCCTGAGGCGTGACGTACTCGGCCTTGAACAAGGCTTCATCGCCACTGTTGATCGCCAACAGCAGGAACTGACCTTTCTGGCGCTTCCACTCCAGTGTCAACTGTTCACCATAGGGCGATTCGAGGGTCGAGGGCAGCAGCAGCACGAAGGGCTTTTCGTAGTCGGCGATGCGCTTTTTAAGTTCCTTGATGTTGTCGTCCCCCTCCCACGCTTTGACTGCCTCGTCGTAATCGATGGCTGCTGTCGCATAATAGAACCAGGGCACGCACATCAGTAGCCACTGCTGCCAATTCGTCGGTTTTGCCGGGAAGTCAGGTTTGGATTTGTCCCGAATGGCTTTCAACGTCTTGACGACCAGGTCATGAAACTCTTTGTTCGGCTCCTCGTCGTCGCTGCCTTCGGCTGCAGGCGCCTTCAGGGTTTCCTGGCGGCCGCTGGGCAGGTCAAGCGTGAATTCGCTGTGATCCTTGTTGCTGCGCACCACGCATGAGGCCAGCTTGAGCGCCTCGCCTTTACCCAGGTCGTCCCATTGTGCGTCGGTGAACTTGACCTGATTGCCATCGGCCAAGGTCAGCAGCCTGTCGCGTACCTGCACGCTGGAAAAGCGCCAGGCCCAGCCATCTCCCAACCCGGCCTCGTTGGCGCGCAGTGCCGAATAGTGCAAGGTCAGGTCGCACGCTGGCCCTTGGCCTTGCAGGCCCTGCAGGCTGGCCACCGGGTAATGGGCGTGGAACAGGCCCGTGCGCGGGTCCACACCCGCTTCGCTGTGGCCTGTGGTGTCGAACAGTTCGGAGCGGTTGGTTTGGCTGTAGTCCTCGCAGAGGAAACTGATTTCATCCCACTTCTTGAGCTTCTTCGGTGGTTCGAAGGTAACAGCCTCTGGAGCGTGCCAAAACCCGGTGGCGTGCAAGGTACCGATATGGCCAACGGTCAAAGCCTTCTGGCCACGCTCGGACTGCGGGAAATCCAGGTAAATATCGTATCCCTGGTTGGCCAGCGGCCCTTGCCAGATGATCGTGTCGGCAGTGACAGACAACGGCCAGACTGGTAGGGGGGTACGTTGAGCAATACTAATTAAGGATAAGAGTTTAATGGTTTCGACGAGCGTGCAGTCATCCTCATCCTCGACCATATTTAATACATCCGGGTGCCCGCCAGATACATCAAGGACCGCTCGCCTGACGGCGGCCTTTGATTTCATCAACTCCTCCATTAATCCTTTAGTAGAGATTTCTCTAAAGATTTCGGTGTAGCTATCAACAAGGGCAAGGAAGTCGGCATTGGGATCATATTTTTCAATGAAAGTCGCAGCGAGTCTGCAAGCTACCTTGAGTGTCTTGTCTACGGCCGTTATGACGGCGTCCTGTGTTTTAGCGAGATCAAAAACCTTATCCCAGGAAGAAATTGAGAAGGAGAAGTCGGCTAGGCGCTTGATAGAATTGGCATTTTCAATAGCGATAGGCTCAATAGATTTCAAGTCGTAATCGAGTGTTCGCATAGGGTAGAGCGGCACTAGAACTTTATGGAGGGCACTTAGGTAAATGGATTCATAGATCTCTTCGTCAAAAATCTTTCCAGTAGATTTCGGCGGTGCCAGCGTCGCTTGCCGCATAGGCGGCTTTGAGAGCAGCCCGTTTGATATCGAGGTGTGCAGCGAAGCAGATTGCCCTTACCCAGCCAATGGTGTCTTCGCTCTTATAACTCGTGGTGTCGAGATACTGCCAAGCGGCCATGGCAATTTTGGCGGTGCCCTCCAAGGTCGTGAGTTCGGCGAATGGTACGTCGAGGGTGCCACCCGCCGCGACTGTCGCAGCAGCCCAGCTATTGTAGGCATCTCTGAGGTCCAACTCGTTCTGCCACGGCACACATGCCATCACCCGGTAGCCTTTGTCGCGTGCAGCTTTATTCAGGCGAAACGCCAGTTCTGTGCCCAGCGACTCGACCATCAGCCTCGTCACGCCTGGTTCAGAATAGGTGTCCAGCTTCCCCGGCTCGGCTGCAGCGGTCCGTGGCCACTCATCGGCGCTCAGCAGTTCGAGCCCATAGGTATCGCCGTTCCAGCCGTGACCGTCGCCAACGTTTGCCAGCGCAATTGCCAGTTCTGCATGCCGTGGCAGCCACAGCTGCTTGCCATCCTTGACATTCAGCTGCGGCCATTTTTGCGCTTCGATGAAGTCGGCCAAAGCCTTCACCCAGGTTGCCTGGTCATTGGGGACTGTCTTGCAGTCCTGAGGCCTGAACAGCGCATGGTGCAGCAACGCCTGGTTGCCGGGATGCCGCACGGTCACCAGTACGGCATCTTCCGGTGCCTTGAAGGCGGTCTTCAGCAGTGGGCCTTCGACCGTGTGCTCATCACCCGGCAGCGTGGCGAAGATGCGCAGGCCGTCGCCGCGCTGTTCGAGCAACGCCGTGGTGGTATCGATGCGCAGGTAGGGGGCAACGTCAGATCCTGCCAGCGCTGTGGACCAAGGCTCCAGCCATTTGCCACTGGCTCGCTGCGCCTTGGCCGGGGTCCAGGCATGGTGCCCGAGCAGGCGCTGGGAGAACGCGTCGTAGACCCAGGCATGCAATGTGCCGCCACTGGGTACTGCGGTGCCGTCGAGCGTATCGCTGGCCCACCAGTCTACCTCGGTGATGGTCACGCACAGCTCGGCGTGCTGCGGCCCCCAGAAGGCATTGCCTTTGTCGCCGGGTGTCACGGCGCAGGTTGCCGCGTCCAGCACGCCAGCCCGCAACAGGTGGCTGCCAGTGTTGATCTGCTTGCACAGGGCCTTGCTCCAGCCGCTGTCCTCTTTGGCGGTGAAGAAGTGCTGTTCGTGCAGCGCCTGGGTCTTGAGGTCGCGCACTTGCAGGCTCAGGGTCTTGCCCTTGGCCAGCGAGAAACTGTCGTCACAGGCCAGCACCTGGACGATGTTGCTGCTGAACGGCGCAGTGCTGAACGCTCGGTAGTCGGCCTGGCACCACAGGCGCGGCGCCTCGTGGCTGCTGGAAAACTCATTATCGTCGCTCCAGCCCCCCGCAGTGATCGGCTTGCCGGCTTTGGCGACCTGTTCGGCGAAGTCTGCGAGCCACTTTGTAGCGTCCAGCTTGTCGGCTGTCGCTGTGTAGTCGACCCGAGTCAGTTCGCCGGTGCGACGGTGCACCAGGCACGCGCTGATGGTTTCGCCCTTGGTCAGGGCACGACCGGCCTTGATCGGGCACAGGCTGTACCATCCGCCTTCGACGCTGCCCACCCGCTCCAGGCCGAAGTCCTGCATGTCGGGCAGGCTACCATCTGGTTGGTTGCTGATCTGGTAGGGCACCGGGAAGGTGTTGGTATCCGCGGCTGGCTTGAGGTCAACGGAAGATTTGGCAGCCATTGCGTTTTGCTCCATGCGTAAGGGTCTTGAAGTTACTTTTTAAAATGTGCCGTCAGCGCCCACAACTGGCAGAAATGCCAGGTACGGCAGGAGCAATTCAGCTGGTCGATGGGGCTTTGCCCTGGGGCGGCAGCAAGCGGTACACCAGCTCCACCAGCTCGGCAAAGGTGGTGTAGGTGCGAATTGGCTGGGGAATGAGGATGTTGAACGTCTCTTCGACGATAGCCTGCAGTTCGACCACGTCGAAGCTGTCGGCGCCCAGTTCGTCCAGGGCGGCGCCGGGGCGGATGTTGTGCAGGCTCTGTTCCAGGAAGCAGGCGAGGAGCCATTGCAGGTGGAAGGCGATGTAGAGGCGTGAGCGCATGCCAGAGGATCGTCAGAGGGTGAGGCCTCTCTGTACGTGGCTTTGCGGGCAGGTGCTACTGGTAGAAATGCCAGGTGCGGTTTCGTCAGCTTTGTGCTGTCAGTGCCGGCCCAGGTGGTCAGATTTCCGCGGCCTTGTCTATCCTCAAGCTTTCACCGGCGGCTCCTGGCTCGGCGGGTCGCCTACGGTTGGCGGCACGGTCGGCTTGATCGGCAGCTCGTCCGGGTCCTCCTCGGGCACCGGCGGCGGCAAGGTCGGGTCGTCGATGTTCGGGTCGGGTGTCTCCGGTGGAATGGGAATGTTCATGGGCCTGGCCTCGCGTGATGAATGAAGGGGTGTCGCAGGCTTTGACCCGGGCCTGCGCCCTGCGCTCATTTTTTTTGAACCCTCGCGCTTGCGCACGGCTCTGAACCCTTACCGCCACCAGCCCAGGGAGCAAGGTCGATGTCTGGTAACGAGCCGTTCGAAAGCGTGCCGATGGCAGGTGATCACCCGGACCAGGCCATCAGCCTGTCCCAGGCCCTGCTGGCGCCGCGTATCGTGATCGAGGACGCAAGCCCGGTGCTCGACGGCGGCACCTTCGCCGCCAAGGCCGTGCGCGGTCACAAGGTCGAAGTGGGCGCCAAGGTCTACACCGACGGTCACGATCGCCTGGCCGTGACCCTGCACTGGCGCCAGGCCCACAGCCGGCGCTGGCACTGCGTGGCCATGCATTCGCCGGGCAACGACCTGTGGCTGGCCGACTTCACGCCTGCCGAGCTGGGCCTGCACCTGTTCAGCATCGAGGCCTGGATCGACCCCTGGGCCACCTATTGCCACGACCTGGAGAAGAAGTATGCCGCCGGCGTGGAGGTGAAGCTGGAGCTGGAGGAGGGCCGCCTGCTGCTGGGCAAGGGCATCGAACGCAGCGACGGCCTGCTGCGCGAGCAACTGGCGCAGTTGCAACAGCGCTTGCCTGGCTTGCCGGTGGATGAACAGGTGAAATTGTTGCTGCACCCCGACGCCGCACGCCTGATGGGGGAGGCGGAACATCGCAGCTACCTCACCCGCAGCCGCGAATTCCCGCTGGACGTCGACCGCGAGGCGGCCCAGTTCGCCAGCTGGTATGAGCTGTTCCCGCGCTCGGTCACCGACGACCCCGAGCGCCACGGTACCTTCGATGATGTGCACCAGCGCTTGCCGATGATCCGCGACATGGGCTTCGACGTGCTGTATTTCCCGCCGATCCACCCCATCGGCATGAAGCACCGCAAGGGCCGCAACAACGCCTTGCAGGCCGACCCCGGCGACCCCGGCAGCCCTTATGCCATCGGCAGCCCCGAAGGTGGGCACGATGCCATCCACCCGCAGCTGGGCAGCCGCGAGGACTTCCGCCGCCTGGTCGCCGCCGCCGCCGAGCACGGCCTGGAAATCGCCCTGGACTTCGCCATCCAGTGCTCCCAGGACCATCCCTGGCTGCAGGAGCACCCCGGCTGGTTCAGCTGGCGCCCTGACGGCACCATCCGCTACGCGGAAAACCCACCGAAGAAATACCAGGACATCGTCAACGTCGACTTCTATGCCCCCGAGGCGGTGCCCAGCCTTTGGCTGGCGCTGCGCGACGTGGTTGTCGGCTGGGTCGAGGAGGGGGTGAAGACGTTCCGCGTCGACAACCCGCACACCAAGCCGCTGCCGTTCTGGCAATGGCTGATCGCCAATGTGCGCAGCCAGCACCCCGAGGTGATCTTCCTCGCCGAAGCCTTCACACGCCCGGCGATGATGGCGCGCCTGGGCAAGGTCGGCTACGCGCAGAGCTATACCTACTTCACCTGGCGCAATACCAAGCAAGAGCTGCGCGAATACTTCGAGGAGCTCAACCAGCCGCCGTGGAGCCAGTGCTATCGACCCAATTTCTTCGTCAACACTCCGGACATCAACCCCTTCTTCCTGCAGACGTCCGGGCGAGCGGGCTTCCTGATCCGCGCTGCGCTGGCGACCATGGGTTCGGGATTGTGGGGCATGTACTCGGGCTTCGAACTGTGCGAGGGCACGCCGCTGCCGGGCAAGGAGGAGTACCTGGACTCGGAGAAATACGAGATCCGCCCCCGGGACTTCACCCAGCCCGGCAACATCGTTGCCGAGATCGCCCAGCTCAACCGCATCCGTCGGCAGAACCGCGCCCTGCAGACCCATCTGGGGGTGGTGTTCCTCAATTGCTGGAACGACAACATTCTGTACTTCGCCAAGCGCACCCCCGAGCGCGACAACTTCATCCTCGTTGCCATCAGCCTCGACCCGCACAACGCCCAGGAGGCCAGCTTCGAGTTGCCGCTATGGGAGCTGGGGCTGGACGACAGCGCCGATACGCAAGGCGAGGACCTGATGAACGGCCAGCGCTGGACCTGGCATGGCAAGACCCAGTGGATGCGCATCGAGCCGTGGCACCAGCCGTTCGGTATCTGGCGCATCGAGAAATCGCGCTAGCCCCGCGATGGGCTTCAAGCTGAACCCTCGGACACAAAGGAGTCCCCAATGGCCAAGCGTTCCCGCCCGGCAGCCTTCATCGACGATCCGCTGTGGTACAAGGACGCGGTGATCTACCAACTGCACGTGAAATCGTTCTTCGATGCGAACAACGACGGCATCGGCGATTTCGCGGGCTTGATCGGCAAGCTCGACTATATCGCCGAACTGGGCGTCAACACCCTCTGGTTGCTGCCGTTCTACCCCTCGCCACGGCGCGACGACGGATACGACATTGCCGAGTACAAGGCCGTGCACCCGGACTACGGCAGCATGGCCGACGCCAGGCGCTTCATCGCCGAGGCGCACAAGCGCGGCCTGCGGGTGATCACCGAGCTGGTCATCAACCACACCTCCGACCAGCACCCCTGGTTCCAGCGCGCCCGGCATGCCAAGCCCGGCAGCAAGGCCCGGGACTTCTACGTGTGGTCGGACGATGACCAGAAGTACGACGGCACGCGGATCATCTTCCTCGATACCGAGAAGTCCAACTGGACCTGGGACCCGGTGGCCGGCCAGTACTTCTGGCACCGCTTCTACTCGCACCAGCCGGACCTCAACTTCGACAACCCGCAGGTGCTCAAGGCGGTGATCGGGGTGATGCGCTTCTGGCTCGATATCGGCGTTGACGGCCTGCGCCTGGACGCCATCCCCTATCTGATCGAGCGCGACGGCACCAACAACGAGAATCTCCCCGAGACCCATGTGGTGCTCAAGGCGATCCGCGCCGAAATCGACGCCAACTACCCCGACCGCATGCTCTTGGCCGAGGCCAACCAGTGGCCCGAGGACACCCGCCCGTACTTCGGCGAGGGCGATGGCGACGAATGCCACATGGCCTTCCACTTCCCGCTGATGCCGCGCATGTACATGGCCCTGGCCATGGAAGACCGCTTCCCGATCACCGACATCCTGCGCCAGACCCCGGAGATCCCGGCCAACTGCCAGTGGGCGATCTTCCTGCGCAACCATGATGAACTGACCCTGGAGATGGTCACCGACCGCGAGCGCGACTACCTGTGGAACTACTACGCCGAGGACCGCCGCGCCCGCATCAACCTGGGGATTCGCCGGCGCCTGGCGCCGCTGCTGCAACGCGACCGGCGGCGTATCGAGCTGCTCACCAGCCTGCTGCTGTCGATGCCCGGCACGCCGACGCTGTACTACGGTGACGAACTGGGCATGGGCGACAACATCTACCTGGGTGACCGCGATGGCGTGCGCACTCCCATGCAGTGGTCGCCGGACCGCAATGGAGGCTTTTCCCGCGCCGACCCGCAGCGCCTGGTGCTGCCGCCGATCATGGATCCGCTGTACGGCTACCAGACGATCAACGTCGAGGCCCAGGCCCACGACCCGCATTCGCTGCTCAACTGGAACCGGCGGCTGCTGGCGGTGCGCAAGCAGCAGAAGGCCTTCGGTCGCGGCAGCCTGAAGATGCTCACGCCGAGCAACCGGCGGGTGCTGGCCTATATCCGCGAATACACCGATGCCGAGGGCAACGTCGAGATCGTGCTGTGCGTGGCCAACGTCTCGCGGGCCGCCCAGGCCGCCGAGCTGGAGCTGTCGCAGTATGCCGACAAGGTGCCGGTGGAGATGCTAGGCGGCAGCGCCTTCCCGCCCATCGGCCAGCTGCCGTTCCTGCTGACGTTGCCGCCCTATGGCTTCTACTGGTTCCTGCTGGCCAGCCACGACCGCATGCCCAGCTGGCATATCCAGCCCAGCGAGGGGCTGCCCGAGCTGACCACCCTGGTGCTGCGCAAGCGCATGGAAGAACTGCTCGAGTCACCGGCGCGCGAGGCATTGCAGACCGCTATCCTGCCGCAGTATCTGCCCAAGCGGCGCTGGTTCGCCGGCAAGGAAGGGCCGATCGACCAAGTCCGCCTGCGCTATGGCGTGCGCATGGCCACCTCGGCGTTGCCGGTGCTGCTTGGCGAGCTGGAGGTGCACAGCGAAGGCGTGGTCACCCACTACCAGCTGCCCTTCGGCCTGTTGCCGGAGGAGCAGATCAATGCCGCGCTGCCGCAGCAGCTGGCGCTGTCGCGGGTACGCCGTGGCCGCCAGGTGGGGCTGATCACCGATGCCTTCGTGCTCGAACCCTTCATTCGCGCCGTGCTCCAGGGCTGCCAGGACGGCCTGCGGCTGGCCTGTGGCGATGGCCTGGGCGAGTTGCGCTTCCACAGCACCGAGCAGTTGGCCGCGCTGCAGCTCGATGAGCAGAGCGAGGTGCGCTACCTGAGCGCCGAGCAGTCCAACAGCTCGGTAGTGGTGGGCGGCAGCCTGGTGCTCAAATTGATTCGCCGGGTCAATCCGGGTATTCACCCGGAGCTGGAGATGAGCGCCTACCTGACCGCCGCCGGCTTTGCCAATATCTCACCGTTGCTGGCCTGGGTCAGTCGCGTGGACGACAGCGAGCAGTCGCACCTGCTGATGATCGCCCAAGGCTACCTGAGCAACCAGGGCGATGCCTGGGACTGGACGCAGAACACCCTGGAACGGGCGATCCGCGACCAGATGGAACCCGCCAGCACTGAGCAGGAGGCGCACACCGATGCCCTGGCCGAGCTGACCGGTTTTGCCGCCTTGCTCGGCCAGCGCCTGGGCGAGATGCACCTGCTGCTGGCCGCGCCGAGCGACGACGAAGCGTTCCGTTCACGCCCGAGCGACGCCCGCGACAGCGAGCGTTGGAGCCGCCAGATCAGTGCCGAGCTGAGCCATGCCCTCGACCTGCTCGCCCAACACCGTGACACCCTCGACAGTGACAGCCAGGCTCTGGTCGACGACCTGCAGCAACAGCGCGAAGGGCTGCAACAGCATGTCGACAATCTCGCGCGCCAAGCCCAGGGCGGGCTGCTGATGCGGGTGCACGGCGACCTGCACCTGGGCCAGGTACTGGTGGTACAGGGCGACGCCTACCTGATCGATTTCGAGGGCGAGCCGGCGCGGCCGCTGGACGAACGCCGGGCCAAACACAGCCCGTACAAGGATGTCAGCGGTGTGCTGCGATCCTTCGACTATGCTGCTGCGATGATCCTGCGCAGCGCCTCGGCGGTAGACCTCTCCGAGGCGGCGCGCCAGGCCCGGCAGCGGGTCGCCCGGCAGTACCTGCACCAGTCGCGCCATGCCTTCGTCGAAGCCTACGGGTTGGCCACCGCCGCCATGCCCCACGCCTGGCAGCAGGCCGAGGGCGAGCGCGCCGCGCTGGAGCTGTTTTGCCTGGAGAAGGCCGCCTACGAAATTACCTATGAAGCCGAGAACCGGCCAAGTTGGCTGGCCGTGCCTTTGCATGGCCTGCATGGATTGATCAGTACCTGGGGAGAGTCATAGATGAATGCAACCACGCGTGACAACGGCGGCCTTCGGCAACGGGACCTCGATGCCCTGGCCCGCGCCGAGCACGCCGACCCGTTCGCCGTACTCGGCCCGCACCCCGATGGTGCGGGCGGCCAGTTCATCCGGGCCTTCCTGCCCAGTGCCCTGAGCGTGCGCGTGCTGGCCCGCGACGACGGCCGGGTACTCGCCGAGATGCGCCAGGGTGGCGTGCCCGGCCTGTTCACCGCGCACCTGGACCAGGCTGGCCCGTATCTGCTGCAGATCGGCTGGGCCGGCGGCGAGCAGGTCACCGAGGACCCCTACAGCTTCGGCCCGCAGTTGGGCGAGATGGACATGTACCTGTTCGCCGAGGGCAACCACCGCGACCTGTCCGGGCGTTTCGGCGCCCAGCCGACCGAAGTGGATGGGGTTGCCGGGGTGTGCTTCTCGGTTTGGGCGCCGAATGCCCGACGGGTGTCGGTGGTGGGCGAATTCAACAACTGGGATGGTCGTCGCCACCCCATGCGCCTGCGCCATGGCGCCGGGGTGTGGGAGCTGTTCGTGCCGCGCCTCGGCGTGGGCGAGACCTACAAGTTCGAAGTGCTCGGCCAGGACGGCGTGCTGCCCCTCAAGGCCGACCCCCTGGCCCGCGCGACCGAACTGCCGCCGAGCACCGCCTCCAAGGTGGCCGGCGCCCTGGCCCACGAATGGCGCGATGGCCAGTGGCTGGAACACAGGGCCCAGCGCCACGCCTACAGCGCGCCGCTGTCGATCTACGAGCTGCACGCCGGCTCCTGGCGCTGCGAGCTGGACGACGCCGGCGAGGTCGCGCGCTACTACAACTGGCGTGAACTGGCCGAGCGCCTGGTGCCTTACGTGCAGGAACTGGGCTTTACCCATATCGAGCTGATGCCGATCATGGAGCACCCCTTCGGCGGCTCCTGGGGCTACCAGCCGCTGTCGCTGTTCGCCCCGACCTCGCGCTACGGCAGCGCCGAGGACTTCGCCTTCTTCATCGACGCCTGCCACCAGGGCGGCATCGGCGTGATCCTCGACTGGGTGCCGGCGCATTTCCCCACCGACGAGCATGGCCTGGCGCGCTTCGACGGCACCGCCTTGTACGAATACGACAACCCGTTGGAAGGTTTCCACCAGGACTGGAACACGCTGATCTACAACCTCGGGCGCAACGAGGTGCGCGGTTTCATGCTGGCCTCGGCGCTGCACTGGCTCAAGCACTTCCACATTGATGGCCTGCGCGTGGACGCGGTGGCTTCGATGCTTTACCGCGACTATTCGCGCAAGGCCGGCGAATGGGTGCCCAACCGCCATGGCGGGCGCGAGAACCTCGAGGCCATCGACTTCGTCCGCCACCTCAACAGCGTCGCCGCCCATGAGGCGCCGGGCGCGCTGATCATCGCCGAGGAGTCCACCGCCTGGCCTGGGGTCAGCCAGCCGGTGCAGCAGGGCGGGCTGGGCTTTGCCTACAAGTGGAACATGGGCTGGATGCATGACACCCTGCATTACATCCAGAACGACCCAATCCACCGCACCTACCACCACAACGAGATGAGCTTCGGGCTGATCTATGCCTACTCCGAGCATTTCATCCTGCCGATCTCCCACGACGAAGTGGTGCATGGCAAACATTCGCTGATTGACAAGATGCCCGGCGACCGCTGGCAGAAGTTCGCCAACCTGCGCGCCTACCTGGCTTTCATGTGGATGCATCCAGGTAAGAAGCTGCTGTTCATGGGCTGCGAGTTCGGTCAGTGGCGCGAATGGAACCACGACCAGCAACTGGACTGGTACCTGCTGCAGTATCCCGAGCATCAGGGCGTGCAGAAGCTGGTGGCCGACCTCAACCGCCTGTACCGCGACCTGCCCGCGCTGCACGAGCAGGACTGCCAGCCCCAGGGCTTCCAGTGGCTGATCGGCGACGATGCGCACAACAGCGTGTATGCCTGGTTGCGCTGGAGCAGCCAGGGCGAACCGTTGCTGGTGGTGGCCAACTTCACCCCGGTGCCGCGCGAGGGCTACCGCATCGGCGTGCCGTTCGGCGAGCACTGGGTGGAACTGCTCAACAGCGATGCCGAACTGTATGCAGGGTCGAACGTGGGCAATCTCGGGGCGGTGGTCGCCGATGAGGTCGCCAGCCATGGCCAGCCATTGTCGCTGGCGCTGAACCTGCCGCCGCTGGGGGTATTGGTGATGAAACCGGCCTGAGGCGGGGGCTGTACCGACGCTATCGCGGGGCAAGCCCGCTCCCACGCCTTTACCTAGCCCTCGGCGTGGGAGCGGGCTTGCCCCGCAATGGGTTACCCGGCTACCAGCGCATCCGCACTCCAAGGCTGCCGATCAGCCCATTGAGGTCATTGTCATCCACATCGGAGCTGTAGTCGGCGCTGACGAACAGCGCCACGCTCGGCGTTACCCGGGCTACCAGACCCAACCCCAGTTCAACCGTCGCGGCGCTGCGCGAGCTGGAGATCTTGTCCACCTGATCCAGCTTCACCGGGTCAGCGTTGCTGAAGTCATACCAGACGTTGGTACGCACATAGGGTTCGATGGGCATGCCACGCACCTCGTAACGCGCCGACAGCTTGGCGCCGACCCGGCCACTCCAGCTGGGCTGGCTGTCGAATGCTGCAAGGTCTCTTCCTGCACCTGGCTGCCAGGGAAAAACTGCTGGTTGATCAACTGTGCCTGAGGCTCGATCACCCAGCCCGCGCCCAGGCCAATGGGATAGCCACCCTCTACTGAGAAAGTCATCGCGTGGCCGCTGTCGTCCAGGCGCTGGCCCGCCTGGGAGCGGCCATTGACGTCGATGCGCGTGCCCATCGCCACGGCGTCCACGTGCCAACCCTGCGCGTGGGTCATGCTCCAGTACACGCCCAGGCTCTCGCCGCTGAGGTTGACCGCGTCACGCTGTTTGTCGCCGAGCAGCGGGCGCATGCCGTTGAAACTGCTCTGCAGGTTGTTGTGGCCGACGAAGATGCCGGCGCGGTGGACGTTGCCGGCGCTGGTTTCACGCACGAACAAGTCCGGGCCGATCATCATCTGCTGGCTCGGCGCTTCCACTTGCGCCGGCGGCTGGGCACCTGGGCGCGGCCCGCCGGGAAAGAACTGCGCCCACTGGCTGGCGATGTGGTTGCTGTCAAGCTGGCCGTGGCGTTCACCCATGCGCTCGGAAAAGGCGCTGAGCATACCCTGGCTCAGGCCGCCAGCGCTGACCGGGTCGAGCGATAATCGCGGCACCTCCGGTTGCGCCAGGTAGGGGGCGAAGGGCTCGCCCTCCTGCAGTTCGAAGGCGAAGGTTTCCACCGGGGTTGCCAGGAGCAGCGACGTGGAAACCGCACAGAAAAAAGCGTCGAAGCGCGAGGGATTCGAGGTGCTTTTCATGGCGGATCTCCTGTTGACGTGTGAATTGAACAGCCCGATACCTGGCCTGATGTCACGAGCTGTACGACAAGAACAGGGGCGACCCAAACCAGCGCGCCAGCTTCTTGGAACGCGCACGAGGGCGCGAGCTAGAGGCCCGGCACGAGATTTTCCATCTGGTGATTACTGTTCAGCTAAGGAGAGGACGGCGGTTGCGTCAAGAAAGCGTGAAATAATCGAGAAATGCCTGTTTGTCTATTTAACTTGTTGAATAATGACAAGTTTCAATTCGGTATATCGACAATGGTGATTTCCCGTCGCGTGGCTATGCCGAATCGTTGCTACAACCGCACTTCCACCGCCAGCGGGAGGTGATCGGACAGGTGGGTCCAGGGCTTGTTGCCGAGGATTCTCGGCGCATGGCTGTCGGCATTGCGCAGGTACACGCGGTCCAGGCGCAGCAGGGGCAGGCGGGCGGGATAGGTGCGGGCGAGCAGGCCGTGGTGGCGCTCGAACGCCTCGTGCAGGTCGCGGTGCAGGCGCAGGGTCCGGTTGCCGCGCAGTTGCCAGTCGTTGAAGTCGCCGGCGATGATCACCGGGGCGCCGGCGGGCAGGGCGTCGAGCAGTTGGCGCAGCAGATGCAGCTGCTTCTGCCGGTGCCGTTCGAGCAATGACAGGTGCACGCAGATCGCATGCACCTGGCGCTGGCCGGGTACGTCCAGCACGCAGTGCAACAGGCCGCGGCGCTCGGGGCCGGTGATCGACACGTCGAGGTTGCGATGCTCGATGATCGGGTACTTGGACAGCAGCGCGTTGCCGTGGTGGCCGTCGGGATAAACCGCGTTGCGGCCGTAGGCGAAGTCGCTCCACATGCTGTCGGCGAGGAATTCGTACTGCGAAGTCTGGGGCCAGCCGGGGTAGCGCGCGGCGTGGCGGTCGTGGCTGCCGAGCACCTCCTGAAGGAACACGATGTCAGCCCCGGTGCTGCGCACCGCCTCGCGCAGCTCCGGCAGGATGAAGCGCCGGTTGAAGGCGGTGAAGCCCTTGTGGGTGTTGACCGTCAGCACCTTGACCCGGTGCACGGCCGGGGCCTGGCTGACGCTGGCGAAACCTGGACTGCCGGCTTCGAGGTTCACGACCGCTCCTGTTCAATGAGGGCTGCGCAGCAGCCCCAGGTTCAACTGGCTCGACACAGTCTAGGACAGGACTTCCTGTTTCGGGTTCAGTCCTCCTCCCGCTGCAACACCATCAGCAGCAACGACCGCCCCTTGACCTCGAACACGGTGTCGAACGCCAGGTGCTGCGCCTTGCGCAGCTCGGGCCGGTCGGTGTCGACCAGGCAGCTCCAGTAGTCGCCCTCCGGCACCGCCGGCAGGGTGAATGGCACGACGTCGTGGTAGGCGTTGACGATCAGCAGCATGGTTGCCTCGGCGCCTGGGCGGGCGATGCCACTGACCTGGGCGCGGCCATCCATCAGCATGCCCAGGCAACGCCCGTGCGGATCCTCCCACTGCTCGACGGTCATCTCGCTGGCGTCCGGAGCCAGCCAGGTGACGTCCTTGACGCCGATCGCCTCGTTGTAGTCGCCGACCAGGAAGCGCGAACGCCGCAGGATCGGATAGGCCAGACGCAGCCGGGTCAGGCGCTTGACGAAGGCCATCAGCGCCAGACCGTCTTCATCCAAGTCCCAGTTCACCCAGCCGATCTCGCTGTCCTGGCAGTAGGCGTTGTTGTTGCCGTGCTGGGTGCGGCTGAATTCGTCCCCGGCGACGATCATTGGCGTGCCCTGCGCCAGCAGCAATGTCGCGAAGAAGTTACGCATCTGGCGCATGCGCAGGGCGTTGATTGCCGGGTCGTCGGTGGGCCCTTCGACGCCGCAGTTCCACGACAGGTTGTTGTCGGTGCCGTCCTGGTTGTTCTCGTCATTGTCCTCGTTGTGCTTGTCGTTGTACGACACCAGGTCACGTAGCGTGAAGCCGTCGTGGGCAGTGACGAAGTTGACCGAAGCGTAGGGGCGCCGGCCGCGGTTGTTGAACAGGTCGCCCGAGGCAGTGATGCGCGCGGCGAAATCGGCGAGCATGCCTTCGTCGCCTTTCCAGAAACTGCGCACCGTGTCGCGGAAGCGGTCGTTCCACTCTGCCCAGCCTGGGGCGAAGTTGCCCACCTGGTAGCCGCCCGGGCCGCAGTCCCAGGGTTCGGCGATCAGTTTGGTCTGGCTGAGCATCGGGTCCTGGCGACAGGCCACAAGGAAGCCATGGCGCTCGCTGTAGCCGTCGTGGTAGCGGCCAAGGATGGTCGCCAGGTCGAAGCGAAAACCATCCACGTGCATCTCTCCGGCCCAGTAGCGCAGCGAGTCGGTGACCAGTTGCAGGACACGTGGATGGCTCATGTCTAGGGTGTTGCCGGTACCGGAATCGTTGATGTAAAAGCGCCGGTCGTCGGGCATCAGGCGGTAGTACGAGGCGTTGTCGATACCGCGCATCGACAGGGTCGGGCCGCGTTCGTTGCCTTCGGCGGTGTGGTTGTAGACCACGTCAAGGATCACCTCCAGGCCTGCGTCGTGCAGGTGCGCGACCATCTCCTTGAATTCGGCGATCTTGCCGCTGGCCAGATAGCGCGGGTGGGGGGCAAAGAAGGCGATGCTGTTGTAGCCCCAGTAGTTGTTCAGGCCCTTGTCCAGCAGATGCTGATCATTGACGAAGGCGTGGATCGGCAGCAGCTCGATGCTCGACACGCCCAGCTCCTTGATATGGCCCAGCAGCTCGTCGTTGGCCAGGCCCGCGAAAGTGCCGCGCAGGTGCTCGGGCACCGCCGGATGGCGCATGCTGATGCCGCGGGTGTGGGCCTCGTAGATGATGGTGCGCTCCCATGGGATCGACACGCGCTGGTCGCGGCCCCAGGTGAAGGCGGGGTCGATGACCTTGCACTTGGGCACGAACGCCGCGCTGTCGCGCTCGTCGAACGACAGGTCGCCGTCGGGGTGGCCGATGGTGTAGCCGAACAACGCCTCGGACCATTTCAGCGTGCCCACCAATTGCTTGGCGTAAGGGTCGATCAGCAGCTTGTTGGGGTTGAAGCGGTGGCCGTTCTCCGGCTCGTAGGGACCGTGCACCCGATAGCCGTAGACCAGGCCCGGGTGGGCGTCGGGCAGGTAGCCGTGATAGATCTCATCGGTGTATTCGGGCAACTCGATGCGCTCAAGCTCGGTTTCGCCGCTGGCGTCGAACAGGCACAGCTCGACCTTGGTGGCGTTGGCTGAGAACAGGGCGAAGTTGACCCCAAGGCCGTCCCAGGTGGCGCCGAGGGGGAAAGGCAGGCCTTCGCGGATGCGCGATGGGGCGACGGAGCGGGTTTTCTTCGGAGTGCGGGGGCTCATGGCGTTCCTTTAGTGCGTGAACAGAGAATGCGTGAACAGAGGGATCGCGGGGCACGCCCGCTCACACCCACGAGCACTCAGTGACTGAGGCGTGGGAGCGGCGGTGCGCCGATGCGACTTGCCCCGCGATGAGGGCGGTACAGGCTGCAGAAGGCTCAACCAGCGGCAGGTTTCTTCGCCGCTCGCGGTTTTTTAGCCGCCGCAGCCGGCTTCACACCCGGCAACGCCGCCACCTTGGGGTCTGCAGGCTGCTTGGGCTTGGCCGCTGCCTTTTTGCGCGGGGGGGCCTTGGGGGCCAGCGCCTCGGCTTCGGCCAGCTTGCGCGCCTTGTCCCAATGTTCCTCCTCGCGACCCTCCGGCTTACCCTCCGATTCCCAGATCTGATAGGCGAACTCGCGAATACGCTTTTCATCGACACTCATCACGACGCTCCTGAATACAGTTAGGCATGATCAATCAACACATTGACCGGAAACTCCGCCAGCACGGTGCTCAACATCAGCTCCCTTGAAGGGCTGACCGCACCGCCGCCGAAAAGTCCCGAACAGTTGGCAGGCGACAGGGCAAACGGCAGTACAAGCCGGGTATCGTCCCAGTTCTGTGCCGGGATCAACGGAGTGGCGGCCGCGCCCAACAGGGCGCTGGCCAGCCGTGGCACGACGATGACGGCGCGCTCGCCCTGGCCGAGGCGGGCGAAGGCCAGCACCTGGTCGGCGTGGCGGCCCTGCACGGTCAGTGGCAGGTAGGCGCCGCGCTGGAACAGCTCGGGATGGGCCTGGCGGGCGTCCAGCACGCGGGCCACCAGGGCCTGCTTGATGCGGCCATCGCGCCAGTGGGCGAGCAGCTCGGCGAGTGGCGTGCCGTCGTCGAGGCTGGCGCGCCTGGCCGGGTAGTCCACCGGGCGGCGGTTGTCCGGGTCGACCAGCGAGAGGTCCCAGTATTCGTTGCCTTGGTACAAATCCGGCACGCCGGGGGTGGTCATGCGCAGCAGGGACTGCACCAGGCCATTCAAGGCGCCGGGACAGGCCAGGCGCTGCGCGGCCTCATGCAGGGACTGGCGCAGCTGCTGGTTTTCCTCGTCCAGCAGCAGGCCGTCGACATAGGCCGCGCAAGCCGCCTCGTAGCGTTCATTGGGCGCCGCCCAGCTACTGCGCAGCTTGGCCTCGCGCAGCGCCTTGCATTGCCATTGGCGAATACGCTCGGCGTAGCGCTGCAGGCCTTGCGCATCCTCCAGGTCGAGCTCCAGCGGCCAGCTGCCGAGCAGCGTCTGCAACAGCAGCAGCTCGTCGCCGGGGCTTGGCGCTTGCCCATCGTCCAGTGTTTCGCGCAACGGCGCGGCCAGCTCGCGCCAGTGCTCGACGCGGCTGGCCAGCCAGGGCGCGCGTTCGCTGAGCACGGCCAGCCGCGCGCGGCAGTCTTCGCCGCGCTTGTGGTCATGGGTGGCGGTCGCCAGCAGGTTGTCGGGAAAGTCGCGCAGGCGGCGCTGTGCTTCGTTGTGGAACCAGGCGGCGTCGGCGCTGAAACGCTCAGCGTCGAAGCCCACGTCGTTGCGCGACAGCAGCCGGGCGGATCGATAGAAGGCGGTGTCTTCCACGGCCTTGGCGGCGCTGGGGGCGGTCAGTTGCTGGAAGCGCACACAGGCGTGGCGCAGATGCTTGCGCGGGCGGCCTGGCGGCAGGTGCCGCCAGGGTTGGCCGCCGAGCCAGCGTTCGAGTTGCTCGAGCAGCGGCCAGTCGGCTTCACCCAGCGACTGGCGCGCCCCGGCCAGCGCCTGCTGGAAGAACGCTTCGTCCTCGGCGGGCCGGCCGCAGGCGTTGATGTAAGTGCGGTACACCGGGTAGTGCTCGACCAGCGCCTGCAACGCCCGGCGAATCGCGCCGAGGGTGAGGTCGCGGGTCATCAAGTCGTCGCGGGCCACTTGCAGCAGGGCCTGGGCCACCGATTCGCAGTCGCCGGCCAGGCTGGCGTTGAGCACCAGGAGTCTGGCAATGCGAACCTCCTCGGGGAATTCGGGACGCTCGCTGGTACTGCGCCATAGTTCCTCCAAGGTGAGCTCGCCCGCAGGGTCGTGCTGCAGCAGCGACACCTGGTTCATGAACTCGTAGCCGGTGGTGCCGTCGGTGAGCCAGTCACGGTGCAAGTGCTCGTCCGTGCCAAGGATTTTCTCGACGTAGATGGGGAAGTGCGCCAACGCGGCATCGACGGGGCGTCGCGCCAAGAGCGAGTCGACTCGGCGGCGCAGGTTGCGGCAGTAGCGGCGTGGATCGGCCAGGCCGTCGATATGGTCGATGCGCAGGCCATCGACCAGGCCGCGCTCGATCAGCTCGAACAGCTTGGCGTGGGTGGCCTCGAACACCACGGCACGCTCCACGCGCAAGCCGCCGAGTTCGTTGATGTCGAAGAAGCGCCGCCAGTTGATGTCGTCGGCGGCGGTGCGCCAGCTGGCCAGGCGGTAGGTCTGGCGCTCGAGGAGTAGGTGCAAGCGCTTGAAGCCTGCTTCTGCGCGGCTGTCGAAGGCGGCGAGGGCTGATTGCGGATCCGCGCCGGCAGCGGCCAGGCGCGCCAGTTCGCGGTGCAGGGGCTGGACTTCGCGCAACGGCTCTGCCGCTTCGCCGAGGGCGCTGAAATGCGCCGCCAGCGCTTGCAGGCGCGGGTCCTCGGCCTGGCCGAGAATTCGGGGATAGTCCAGGGGGCAGATCGGGAAACGGTGCTCATGGTGGGCAACTTCGAAGCGCCCGTGGTGCGCATCGAAGGTCAGCGGGATCTCGCCGTTGTGCAGAGCGGCGCCATAGTCGCTGCCCAGGAACGGCAGCAACAGTTGCCCGGCCAGCAACGGATCGCTGGAGTGCCATTGGATATCGAAGAACTCCGCGTAGGGGCTGCGCCGGCCCCAGGCCAGCAGGCTCTGCCACCAGGGGTTGTCGGCGCCGCCTACAGCCATGTGGTTGGAAACCGTGTCGACGATGAGCCCCATGCCATGCTGGCGCAAGGCCGCTACCAGGCGTTCGAGCGCTGCCTCGCCGCCGAGTTCGGGATTGACCCGGGTCGGGTCGACCACGTCATAGCCATGGCGCGAGCCTGCGCGGGCGGTGAGGATCGGCGAGGCGTACAAGTGGCTGATTCCCAGCCGGGCAAAATAAGGTACCAGCGGCACCGCGTGGTCGAGGGTGAAGTCGCTGTGCAGTTGCAGGCGCAGAGTGGCGGTCAAGGGTTTCATCGGTCACGCTCCCAGGCTTGTTCGCGGGCCTGGGCCAGCAGTTCCAGACGCCGGGCGGCGTCCTCGTCGTCCAGCAGTTCGCGCACCGACGCCTTGAAGCGGCGGCGCCAATTGGGATGGCCGGTGGTGGTGCCGGGCAGGTTGGGTTGCTCGTCGTTGCCCAGCAGGTCTTCCAGGGGCACCAGTACCAGCGGCGCGCGGGTATGGCCGACAAAGCGGATCGCTGCGTCGATCAGTGCCGAATCGTCGCGCAGTGGCCCGTAGTTCTGTTCCAGGGTGCGGCGCAGGCCGTCGCGCTCCAGCGCCCGGGTATGGCGCCAGTGCAGCTCGGTGGCGGCATCGATCAATTGCAGGCGGTGGCTCCAGTCGATATCACGGCCGCTCAGCCAGCCGGCGAGTGGGGCCAGGTCATGGGTGCCGGTGGTGGCCAGGGCGTTGTCCGGCCAGTCGAGGATCGGTGTGAAGCGTCCGGGGGGCTGCTGCTCGAATGGCAGCACCCGCATGCCCAGCACGGCCTTGTCGGCCAGGCGTTCGCGCAGGCCCTCGGGCACGGTACCCAGGTCCTCGCCGAGGATGATCGCCTGGTGCCGCGCCGACTCCAGCGCCAGCAAGCGCAGCAGGTCGTCCAGTGGATACTCCAGGTAGGCGCCTTCGCTGGGCTTGGCGCCACGCGGGATCAGCCACAGGCGGCGCAGGCCCATCACGTGATCGATGCGCAGGCCGCCGGCATGGGCCAGGTTGGCCCTCAGCATCTCGATGAAGGCGCGGTAGCCGTTGCGTCGCAGGCCTTCGGGGGAGAACGCGCAGATGCCCCAGTCTTGCCCGGCGCGATTGAGTATGTCGGGCGGCGCGCCGACGTTGAGTTCCGCCAGCAGTTCGTCCTGGCGGCTCCAGGCCTGGCTGCCGGCACCGTCCGCGCCCACTGCCAGGTCGGCGATCAGGCCCACGGCCATGCCGTTACCGCGTGCCGCGTCCTGGGCCCGCTGCAGGCTGCGCTCGGCCAGCCACTGGCAGAAGGCATGGAACTCGACCCGCGCCGGATAGGCGTTGGCGAAGGCTTCGACCTCGGGATCGTAGGGGTCGTGCCAGGCCTTGGGCCAGTTGCGCCAGTCCGCGCCCAGGCCGCTGCTCACCGCCTCGGCCTGCAGCACTTCGAAGCGGCAGTGGTGTTCCAGTTGCTCGCCGGCGTTGGCGCGGAAACTGTCGAAGTCTGCGCGCAGGGGGTGCTCGCCCTGGCTGAAATGTCGGTAGAGCGCTTCGAGCAGGCGCAGCCGGGCCTCGGCGGCCCTGGGCCAGTCCACCAGCGTGTGCTGCTCCAGCGCTTCGAGGGTCGCCTCCAGTTCACAGGCCTCGGTGGCCATGCGCACTTCGCGTTCGCCGAAGACCACGCCGGGGCTGGCATAGAGCACATTGAGCAGCAGGCGGCTGGACGGCGAATAAGGGCTGTAGTGGTGCTGGTCGAAGGCCGACAGGGTGTGGATCGGGCTAATCGCCAGGGCATCGGCACCGCGCTCGGCGGCGTGGCGCGCCAGTTGTTCCAGCGCCAGACAGTCGCCAAAGCCGCCGTCGCCGGGGCGCCGCAGGCTGTACAGCTGCACGGCAAGGCCCCAGCAACGGGGCGGGGGTTGCTCCACGCAGTCTTGCAGGGCATGGCAACGCGCCGGTGCCACGGCCACGGTACAGGTCCGGCCATCGATATCCAGGCGGTGATAGCCCAGGGGCAAGCCGGCCGGCAGCCGCGCCTGGGCGTCCAGGGTCAGACTGCGCTGGCTGCCGTCTTCCAGACTGCAGCGGACCTGGCTGGCGGCGCTGAAGTAACGCTGCAGGTCCAGGGGCTGGTCGATGTCGACGGTCAGCAGCGGTGGCAGGTGCTCGCTGTCTTCGGCCTGCTCCACGGCGCGCAGGCTGGCGTCGATCTCGGCAGCGTTGCCGGCCGGGTGGCCAAGGCCGGCGAGCACCTGGCGCAGCACGTCATCGCTGACCTGCTGCGGGCGGTTGTTGGCATCGATCCAGTCGCGGGCCAGGCCCACCCGGGCGGCCAGGCGGTGAAGGGGCTCTGCGCTCATGGCATCTCCTGGTCGGGGGGCAGCAGGCTCACCACGCAGCTGTGCGCGGCGAGCATCGAGTCGGGGTGGGCGTTGTCGCTGCTGTCGAACAGGCGGCGGGGCAGGGCCGGCAGGGTGACCGGCTGGGGCTGGGCCTCGAGGTTCAGGTCGATGCGCAGCTGCTGGCCGTCGCCCAGGCGCCAGCGGGCGGTCAGCGCCTTGGCGCCGAGTACCTCGCAGCCCTCGGCGCGGGTGCCGGGCAGGTGCGGGATGACATGGCGCCTGCGCAGTTCGAGCAGTTGCTGGTACAAACCGTGCCATCCGGCCAGCACCTCCTGTTGCCTAGGTTTGGAGGTCTCGAAGGTGGTCTCGGCGTTGGGGTCGGGTATCTGCTCGCGCTTCTGCGGGTCGGCGAAGGCCTCGAAATGGGCGAACTCGCCACGCCGGCCTTCACGCACGGCATCGGCCAGCGCGTCGTGGAAGTCGGTGAAGAACAGGAACGGCTTGCGGCTGCCGTCGTCGTCGCCCATGAACAGCAGCGGGATCATCGGCGCCAGCAGCAGCAGGGTGGTGGCGGCCTTCAGTGCCTGCGGCGGGCAGAGCCGGGACAGCCGTTCGCCCAGGGCGCGGTTGCCGACCTGGTCGTGGTTTTGCAGGAACAGCACGAACGCGCTGGGCGGCAGGTGGCCGCTGGGCTCGCCGCGCGGCCTGCCGTGGCGGTCGGGCTGGCCCTGGAACACGAAGCCCTCGGCCAGGCAGCGCGCCAGCTGCTCGATCGGCCGGTCCTTGTAATCGGCGTAGTAGCCTTCGGTTTCGCCTGTCAGCAGTACGTGCAGGGCGTTGTGGCCGTCGTCGTTCCACTGCGCGTCGAAGCCTTGCTCGAGCAGCGTCGCCTGGTTGTGCTCGTTCTCCAGAACCAGCCAGACCTGCCGCCCGGGCTCGACCGTGGCGCGTACGCGCTGGGCCAGTTCGACGAGAAAGTCCGGCTGGTCGATGGCGTGCACCGCGTCCAGGCGCAGGCCGTCGCAGCGGTAGTCGCACAGCCACATCAGGGCGTTCTGTATGAAAAACTCGCGCACCTCGGCGCGACGGAAGTCGATGGCCGCGCCCCAAGGTGTCTGGCGGTCTTCACGGAAAAACGGGCTGGCGTAGCGGTGCAGGTAATTGCCGTCCGGGCCGAAATGGTTGTACACCACGTCCACCAGCACCATCAGACGCTCGGCGTGGGCGGCGTCGACCAGCGCGCACAGGTCTTGTGGGCGGCCATAGCTGTGCTGCGGGGCGAATGGCAGCACCCCGTCGTAGCCCCAGTTGCGCTCACCTGGGAACTGCCCCAGGGGCATCAGCTCGATGGCGCTGATGCCCAGCTCGGCCAGGCGCGGCAGCTGCTGGGCCACGCCGGCGTAGCCATCGAGCAGGCCTACGTGCAGCTCCTGGATCACTGCCTCGTGCCAAGGCCGCCCCTGCCAGGGATGGCGCCAGGGATAACCGCTCAGGTCCACCAGTTCGCTGGGGCCCTGTACCCCCTCCGGCTGGCAGCGCGAGGCCGGGTCGGCCACCGGCAGTTCATCGTCGATCAGAAACCGATAGCGTTCGCCCGCTTGGCAGGGGGCGACGCCGGTATACCAGCCCTCGTCGTCGGGCAGCAGTGCCACAGGTGGCCGCTCCCCGATCGTCACGCTCACGCTGCGCGCATCCGGCGCCCACAGGGCGAAGCGCGCCGACGTGGCGTCCAGTAACTGTGCGCCATGCTTGTGCATCGTCGGCTCTCCGCTCAGTAGTAGGCGTGCTGGGTCTGCTTCACCAGTTCTTCGTACAGTCGCGCGTAAGGTTCCACCGCCTGGCACCAGTTGAATGGCTGGGTCATCGACAGGCAGCGCATGGCATTGAGCAGGTGCTTCTTGCCATACACGTAGAAAGCGCGGCTCAGGGCCTCGCGGTAGCTGTCCACGGTGGAGTCGTCGAACAGGAAGCCGGTCACGCCGTTCTCGATGGTGTCGGCCAAGCCGCCCGTATTGCGTGCCACCGGCAACGAGCCAAAACGCTGGGCGTACATCTGGCTCAGGCCGCAGGGCTCGTAACGCGATGGCATGAGCAGGAAGTCGCTGCCTGCGAACATGCGCCGGGCGTCGGTCTCGTTGAAGCCGATGCGCACGCCGATGCGGCCGGGGTGACGCAGGGCCAGGTCGCGCATGGCCTGTTCTTCCTCGGGTTCACCACGGCCGATGATGGCGATCTGGCCGCCTTGCTCGACGATGTAGTCGGCCACGCCCAGGGTCAGGTCCAGGCCTTTCTGGTAGACCAGTCGCGAAACCACGGCAAACAGTGGTCCCTCGCTCGCTTCCAGGCCGAACAGCGCACGGACCTGGTCGGCATTGCGTGCCTTGCCCTCCCAGTCGTTGATGCTGAAGTTGTAGTCCAGGTGCTGGTCGGTGGCCGAGTCCCAGCTTTCGTCGATACCGTTGGGGATGCCGCCGAGCAGGCCTTGCTGGGCTTTGCTGGCAAGAAAACCGTCCAGGCCACAGCCGAACTCGGGTGTGGTGATTTCCTTGGCGTAGGTGGCGCTGACCGTGGTGATCTGGCTGGCGTATGCAAGCCCGGCCTTGAGGAACGACAGCTTGCCGTAGAACTCCATGCCTTCCTGCTGCATGGCGTGGTCTGGGATCGCCAGCTCCGGGCTGCAGCCACGGCTGTACACGCCCTGGTAGGCCAGGTTGTGGATGGTGAACAGGGTCGGGGTGCTCAGGCCGCGCCAGTGCATGTAGGCCGGGGCCAGCCCGGCCGGCCAGTCGTGGGCGTGCACCAGGTCGGGGCGCCAGTGGGCCATTCCTTCGCCGGCGGCTATTTCTGCAGCCGCCAGGCCCAGGCGGGCGAAACGAATGTGATTGTCGGGCCAGTCGCGACCGTTGTTGGCGCCGTAGGGCGTGCCGTCGCGCTGGTACAGCTCGGGGCAGATCAGCACATAGATAACCAGGCCGTCGGCCAGATCCATGCGGCCGATCTTGCACGGCGGCAGCGCGGCGTGGCCGCCCAGTTCGCCGACAATGTGAATGGGGTTGTCGCTCTCGACCACCTGGCGGTAACCGGGGATCAGCACGCGCACATCGTGCAGGTGCGCCAGGGCACGGGGCAGGGCAGCGGACACGTCGCCCAGTCCGCCGGTCTTGACCAGGTCGGCGATCTCCGAGGTGACGAACAACACCTTGCGCTTGTTCGGGTTATGCTGGCGCTGCGCGCCGGGTGCCTTGCCTGTCGGGGCGAGGGCCGCAGGCAGCGGCTCGCGGTTATCCGGGTTGAATGACTCTACGTGAGGTTCGACAGCGGCACTGATCATACTTCTCTCCGTCCCTTGTTCTGTGTACTTGGCGTTGGCTCGTGGGTCTGCTCTCTGATCGTTGTTGCATCTTCGTAGTGCGTTCCTTGCCCCAGATTCGTGCGCGCAGGCACGGCACGCTCGGCATTCCCGCCGAAAAACGTATGGACTGGTTGGGGGTGTGGGCCTGGCGTGAGGCAGTCCTTTTGCTTCGGCCCTACTTAATTCCTGACCTGCCCGGGTTTTGGAAAGTTCGACTTTTTTACCTGACTTTTTCCGAGCAAAACGCGGGCCGAAACTGGAGTGTAGGAGACGAAGCGGTATGAAAGTGACCCATTGGTCATTTTTGTGGCGATGCTTTGCCCGCGCAAACGTTGGCGAGTTGTTGCAAAATATGAGGGTAGACGGCGTAGGCGATCCGGATTCGCCACAGGCGCGGCACAAGGTGAGCACAGCGGGAAACTGTGAAGAGGTGGGAGCCTGGCAGCTCCCACGCAGATGGGGCGTTGATTCAGAGGCCGGCGGCCTTGCCTTGCAGGCGGGCCTGTTCAAGCAGCAGGTTCAGCTCGGCGACCTGCTGGCGCAGGTCATCGCGCTCATCCTTCAACTGGCGCAGCTCGTCGCGGCGCACGGTGACATAGAGGGTCTGGGTGGGAGTGGCAGGCATCAGGGTACCCATGGACACACCTCGCATGGCTGGTGACATTTTGAAGCGTAGACGCTTCACGCGGCGCGCATTCTGAATTCTTTGCAGGCCCTTGGGAACTTTTTTGTTTATCGTTGTCGCCCCGTTCGTCGGTGAACCCTACGCCAGAACGCTGGACTAATCTGAAATCTTCAATTGTTGTAAAGCAAAACCAACGGGAGCGTCGGCACATGCAACTGGGAATCATCGGGCTTGGCCGCATGGGCGGCAATATCGCAAGGCGCCTGATGCGCGCAGGTCACAGCACTGTGGTCCACGATCGCAACCGCGAAGCCATCACTACCCTGGAAAGTGAAGGGGCCGTCGGCGCCCACGACCTCGGGGCGCTGGTGCAGAAACTCAAGGCGCCGCGCGCGGTGTGGGTCATGCTGCCCGCCGGCGAAATCACCGAGCAGACCATCGCGCAACTGGCCGACCTGCTCGAGCCGGGCGATGCGATCATCGATGGTGGCAATACCTTCTACAAGGACGACGTGCGCCGCGCCGCCGAGCTGGGCAAGCGTGGCCTGCACTACCTCGACGTCGGCACCTCCGGCGGCGTGTGGGGCCTGGACCGTGGCTACTGCATGATGATCGGCGGCGAGAAAGAAGTGTTCGAGCGCCTGGAACCGCTGTTCAAGGCGCTCGCCCCGGGCGTCGGTGACATTCCGCGCACCCAGGGCCGCAGCGGCGAGCACGAGCGCGCCGAACACGGTTACATCCACGCTGGCCCGCCCGGCGCCGGTCACTACGTGAAGATGGTGCACAACGGCATCGAGTACGGCCTGATGCAGGCCTACGCCGAAGGTTTCGACCTGCTGCGCAGCAAGGGTGGCCCGGAGTTGCCGCAAGAGCAGCGCTTTGACCTCAATGTGGCCGAGATCGCCGAAGTTTGGCGCCGCGGCAGCGTGGTCACCTCCTGGCTGCTGGACCTGACCGCCGACGCGCTGGTGGCCGACCCGCAACTGACCGAATTCAGTGGCTCGGTGTCCGACAGCGGCGAAGGGCGCTGGACCATCGACGCCGCCGTCGAACAGGCCGTGCCGGTGCCGGTGCTGTCCAGCGCGCTGTTCGCCCGTTTCCGCTCGCGCCAGCAGCAGGGCACCTACGGTGACAAGATCCTCTCCGCCATGCGCCTGGGCTTCGGCGGCCACGTCGAGAAAAAGAAGGACTAAATGACTAAACCGACCATCCCCGCGGCGCCGCCATGCACCTTGTTCCTGTTCGGCGCCAACGGCGACCTGGTCAAGCGCCTGCTGATGCCGGCGCTGTACAACCTCAGCCGTGACGGCCTGCTCGACCGCAACCTGCGTATCGTCGGGGTCGACCACAACCCGGCCACGGCCGAGGACTTTGCCGCGCGCCTGCATGCCTTCATGCAGGCGCGGGACAAGGGCGCGGAAGGGAGTGCCAAGTGCCTGGACGAAAAGCTCTGGGCGCGCCTGGCCAAGCGCCTGGACTATCAGACCGGCGACTTCCTCGACCCCGAGACTTACCAGGCCCTGGCGCGGCGCATCGCTAAAACCGGCCATGGCAATGCCATTTTTTACCTGGCCACCTCGCCACGCTTCTTCCCCGAGGTGGCCCAGCGCCTGGGCGACGCCGGCCTGCTCGACGAGTCGGGCGGCGGCTTTCGCCGGGTGGTGGTGGAGAAACCCTTCGGTACTGACCTTGCCAGCGCCGAAGCGCTCAACGCTTGCCTGCTCAAGGTGATGAACGAGCGGCAGATCTACCGCATCGACCATTACCTGGGCAAGGAAACCGTGCAGAACATCCTGGTCAGCCGTTTCTCCAACGGCCTGTTCGAATCGTTCTGGAACAATCATTACATCGACCACGTGCAGATCACCGCCGCCGAAACCGTCGGCGTCGAGACGCGCGGGGCGTTCTACGACAACACCGGCGCTCTGCGCGACATGGTGCCCAACCACCTGTTCCAGCTGCTGGCGATGGTCGCCATGGAGCCGCCTGCGGCCTTCGGCGCTGATGCCGTGCGCGGTGAAAAGGCCAAGGTGATCGGCGCCATCCGTCCCTGGTCGCAAAAGATGGCCCTGCGCAATTCCGTGCGTGGCCAGTACAGCACCGGCAAGCAGGGACGCAAGAAACTGCCCGGCTACCGCGAAGAAGCCAATGTCGCCCCGCACAGCCAGACCGAGACCTATGTCGCGCTCAAGGTGATGATCGACAACTGGCGCTGGGCGGGGGTGCCGTTCTACCTGCGCACCGGCAAGCGCATGAGCGTGCGCGACACCGAGATCGCCATCTGCTTCAAACCGGCGCCCTACGCGCAGTTCCGCGAAAGCGAACTGGAGCGGCCCAAGCCCAACTACCTGAAGATCCAGATTCAGCCCAACGAAGGCATGTGGTTCGACCTGCAGGCCAAGCGCCCGGGGCCGGAGCTGGTGATGGAGAATGTCGAGCTGGGTTTCGCCTACAAGGACTTCTTCAAGATGACCCCGGCGACCGGCTACGAGACGTTGATCTACGACTGCCTTACCGGCGACCAGACCCTGTTCCAGCGCGCCGACAATATCGAGAACGGTTGGCGTGCCGTGCAGCCGTTCCTCGATGCCTGGGCGGCCGAGGGTGGCGAGGTGCATGAGTATGCGGCGGGAGAGGATGGCCCCGAGGCCGGTGATGAGTTGCTGGCGCGGGACAAGCGCGAGTGGCATACGCTGGGGTGAGCCTGCAGCAACCTACCGCCGTTGGCGGTAGGCGCGCAAATATGCCCTACAAAGTGAACGACAGCGCCGAGAACACCATCCCGCCACTGCCCGCCCAGCCCATGCAGAACTGGCCTTGCTCGGCTTCGCCCCGGCTCATCGCATCAAAGATGCCGAAGGGAATCGACGCGGTAATGATGTTGCCGGTCTTGTGCCCGACGTGATGCAACTTGTGATCGACGCCGATCATCTGGCCAATATGTTCCCACATCTTCGGCGAGCCGGTATGGATGAACACTTTGTGCACGTCGTCCGCGGTGAGTTTTTGCTGGTTGAAGACTTTGATCGCTTCGTTGCGACCATCTTCGTGCAGGGCGGCGGCATAGGAGTTGAATTGATATTGGCCACCGGTGGGTTCGATCTTGGCGATATCCGCCTCGTTGCAGAACAGTTTCCAATCCGGCAACGAGATGGTCGACAAGTCACTCAGGTCGGGTCGGTTGATGTACGAGAACTTGAAGTTGTCCGTTGCTTCATTACTGAGGATGGTGACAACGGCAGCTTCACCGATGGTAAAGCTCGGGAACTTGTAGGCCAGTTCGGCCGGCGACTGTAGCGAGAAGTTCTTGGGCATCACCGGCCCGCCCGCCGACATGCCGAACTCCATGTTGACGATGGCGGCGTAGCGGATTTCACCCGCTTGCATCTTGCTGTTGATGACGTCCATCGCCGTCACCCAGCCGTTGCAGGCGTCGACCACATCGAAGTTGCGGCAGTTCAGCCCCAGTGCCTTGGCGATGAAGGTACTGTTGGCCGGCTCGATGAAGCCACGGGTGACGTTGGGGTAGATCAGCAGGTCCAGGTCGGCCTTGCTGATATTGGCCTGGGCCAGCGCCGCGTCGAACGCCGCTTCCATCAATTGCATCGGCGTCTCGTCAGCCGCCAGCCAATGGCGGGTGTCGCTGCCGCTTTTTTCCAGCAACTTGCCGATGGTCTTCAGTGTTTTCGGCAAGTCTTCCTGGAAAGTGTTGCGGGAGTGTTCTTCCACCAGGTTGATAACGTCCTGGTTGCTGACGCAGCGTGAGGGCAGTATTCCGGATAATCCGACAATCTTCATAAAACGTCCTTGTTGAAAGTAGTGACTCAGCGCAATGGTTGCGCACGGGCAGAAGCTTAATCATCCTGATAAGCAACCACTGGCGCGGTATTTCTAACACAGCGCAACAGTGAATCAGTGCCGTGGATCAATGTTCCTGCGCATCGATTCCAACGCCTCGGCAACCTGCGCCAAATACATCTCAACGGAACCGGCAATCGCGCTTCGGCATCCAAACTCACGCCCACCGCCTGAGGATCCGAGATGCCCGCCCTGATCGAAGACTACGCCCTCATCGGCAACTGCCGCAGCGCCGCCCTGATCAACCGCGACGGCGCCCTCGACTGGTTGTGCCTGCCGCGCTTCGACGCCCCCGCAGTGTTCGCCGCGTTGCTGGGCAACGAGGAAAACGGCCGTTGGCGCATCGCCCCCAGCGACCCGGTCGAGCACAGCGCGCGCCGCTACCTCGACGACACCCTGGTACTGGAAACCACCTGGACCACCGCCAGCGGCCGCGCCCGCGTACTCGACTGCATGCCCCTGGGCGAGGCCAATGCGGTTTTGCGTATTGTCGAGGGCCTGGCCGGCGAGACGGCGTTCGAGATGGACCTGGTGCTGCGCTTCGACTATGGCCGCAGCGTGCCCTGGGTGGAGAAGCTCGACCCGCTGACCCTGAGCGCGGTGGCCGGCCCCGATCGCCTTATCCTGCGCAGCAGCACCGAGACCCATGGCCGGGACCACCACAGCGTTGCCCGGTTTCGCGTGCGCGCCGGTGAGCGTCAGGTGTTCAGCCTTTGCCATCAGCCCTCGCACCTGCCTGTGCAGCCCGGTTGCGATGTCGACCACGACCTCGACCAGACCATCGACCAATGGCAGGCCTTCGCCGCCCGCTGCCCCGACGTCGGCCCATACACCGAGCGGGTACGCCGTTCGCTGCTGACCCTCAAGGCCATGACCTACGCGCCCACCGGGGGCATGGTCGCCGCCGTCACTACCTCGCTGCCCGAGCGCGTCGGTGGCGAGCGCAACTGGGACTACCGCTACTGCTGGCTGCGCGACGCCACCATGACCTTGCTGGCGCTGATGAACCTCGGCTACTTCGACGAGGCCCAGGCCTGGCGCGAGTGGCTGCTGCGCTCGGTGGCGGGCAACCCCGAGCAGATGCAGATCATGTACGGGCTGGCCGGCGAGCGCGACCTGCCGGAGTTCAGCCTGCCCTGGCTGCCCGGTTACGAGCATTCGCAGCCGGTGCGGGTCGGCAATGCCGCGTCCGAGCAGTTGCAGCTGGATATCTACGGCGAACTGGCCGACGCCATGACGCAGGCCATCAAGGGTGGGCTGCCGCGTCATCCGCGCAGCGCCGCCATCGCCCGCTCGATCCTGCCGTACCTCGAAAGCATCTGGCGCGAGCCGGACGAGGGGCTGTGGGAGGTACGTGGCGGTCGCCAGCACTTCGTGCACTCCAAGGTCATGGCCTGGGTTGCCTTCGACCGCTCGGCGAGCCTGGCCGACACCACCGAGGAAGGGCGTGAACGGGGGCGACATTACCGCCAGGTGGCGGACCAGATCCGTGACGAGGTCTGCCGTCGCGGGCTGGATGCCGACGGGCGTCACTTCGTTCAGGCCTACGGCTCGACCGAGCTGGACGCGAGCCTGCTGCAGATCGCCCTGACCGGCTTTCTGCCGGCCGACGATCCACGTTTCCTGCGCACCCTCGAACAGATCGAAACCCGCCTGCTGCGCAACGGCCTGCTGCTGCGCTACGACAGTGACAGTTGCAGCGACGGCCTGACGCCAGGGGAGGGGACGTTCCTGGTGTGTTCGTTCTGGTTGGCGGATGTCTACGTGCTGCTGGGGCGGCAGGAGGAGGCGCAGGCGCTTTATGAGCGGCTCACGGCCTTGTGCAATGACGTGGGATTGCTGGCCGAGCAGTACGACCCGGTGGGCAAACGGATGCTGGGGAATTTTCCGCAGGCGTTCAGCCATATCGGCATCATCAATACGGCGCTGAACCTGCACCGGGCGCAGTGTCCGGTGCGGGATCGGGCGAAGTGTGGTGACTGAGCTTGCGACTTCTGACACTGGGCTATCAGCTTTTCCTCATTGCTTGTAGTCAATTTCCGAATCATTCTTTTGCCACCTTTAAGCCATTGCTACGGTCTTCCTTGCAACCTAGGCTCCCCTGGTCGTTGCCAATTCAGCGACCGGGTCTGCAAACCCGTGCCAAAGAGGAAGGACGCCGTTGCCAGGCTTCAGGTGCATCACCGCACTGTGAGGTTTGTTTCATGGTGGCTGCGTACGGGAGGTCTTCAGACCTGCCGGGTTACCTTCTTCTGCCCCGGTTTTTGCAGCCTGTACGTAGTCGCCACCCCTCCACTGCAAAGGAAGGATGGCGACCTAGCTTTAACTGCAGGAGAAGTCGAAATGTTGAAGATCGTCCCCGATCCACCGTCATCCAATCCTTCCCCTCATCACCTCGAAGACACCCTGATTCAGGCGGCGGAATACGTGCGCTGCGCCCTGATCGTGGCCCATCAGTCGGTATTGGTCTCGCATCCGCATTCGCTTGGAGCAACGCTGGCGCTGACGGCGGTGCATGAGATGGAAACCGTGCGCGCGCTGCTGGACTCGGCTTTGGCGCAGGTACAGATACCAGGTGAGCCGCAGACACGGCATTGAGCTGGCGCATCCTGCGGGCAGCCACCAGGTGTCCGGCGCAAGCTTTGCAGTGCCTGGGATATCGAGCGCCGCCCGCGCGGCGCTCGATCTGATAGGCGCTGCAAGGCTTGCGGCGGACACTTGGAGGCCCTGATGCGGTCAACAACCTTTGCGCCCAAAAAAAACCTTAAACGGCTGGTAGCAAGGGTGATGTACCACGAAGTTGAAGGATCAAGTCACAGTTAGCAGTTGGTGGGGCCTGACTCACCGGGTGAAGCCTGACGGTCAAGGCGTTCGCCGAGCATCTGGGTTTCTCGCGTGAGGCGCTGTCGCGGGTCCTTCATGGCCGAGCGGCGGTTTCTCCGGACCTGGCGGTACGCCTGGAAATGGCCGGCATCAGCACGGCGCGGCTGTGGCTGACGATCCAGGTGGACTACGACATCTGGCAGGCGCGCCAGCGCCAGCACCCGGTGATCACGCGGTTGCATCAAGCCGCTTGAAAAAAAGCCCGAGGTGCAGGCCCCGGGCTTTTACTTGAGCGTCAGCCGAGGCTGTCAGGCCACTGCCTCACGACCGGCACTGGCCACCTTGGTATGGCGCAAGGTCGGAATCAGGAACGCAATCGCCAGCACGCACGCGCTGACCAGCATCACGAAGCCACCGTCCCAACCGAAGTGGTCGACGGTGTAGCCCATCGCGGCGCTGGCCGCGACCGAGCCGCCCAGGTAGCCGAACAACCCGGTGAAGCCGGCTGCGGTACCAGCGGCTTTCTTCGGCGCCAGTTCCAGCGCCTGCAGGCCGATCAGCATCACCGGACCGTAGATCAGGAAGCCGATGGCGAACAACGCGATCATGTCGATGGTCGGGTTGCCCGGTGGGTTGAGCCAGTACACCAGGGTGGCCATGGTCACCAGGGCCATGAACACGATGCCGGTCAGGCCACGGTTGCCGCGGAAGATCTTGTCGGACATCCAGCCGCACAGCAGGGTGCCGGGGATGCCGGCCCACTCGTAGAAGAAGTAGGCCCACGAGGTGGTGTCGACGCTGAAATGCTTGGCTTCCTTCAGGTAGGTCGGCGCCCAGTCCAGCACGCCGTAGCGCAGCAGGTAGACGAACACGTTGGCCAGGGCGATGTACCACAGCAGTTTGTTGCACAGCACGTACTGGACGAAGATCTGCTTGGCGCTGAACTCCTGCTCGTGACTCTCATCGTAGCCTTGGGGGTAGTCGTTCTTGTACTGCTCGACCGGCGGCAGGCCGACCGATTGTGGGGTGTCGCGCATGGTGGCGAAGGCGAACACGGCCACCAGCACGGCAACCGTGGCGGGCACATAGAAGGCCGCGTGCCAGTCGTTGGTCCAGGCCAGGCCCAGCAGGAACAGCGGGCCGATCAGGCCGCCGCCGACGTTATGGGCGACGTTCCATACCGACACCACGCTGCCGCGCTCTTTCTGCGACCACCAGTGCACCATGGTCCGCCCGCTTGGCGGCCAGCCCATGCCCTGGGCCCAGCCGTTGATGAACAGCAGCACGAACATGATCGTCACGCTGGACGTGGCCCAATGCGCGAAACCGAAAATGAACATCACCCCGGCCGAGATCAGCAGGCCGAAGGGCAGGAAGTAGCGTGGGTTGGAGCGGTCCGAGACCAGGCCCATGAGGAACTTGGACAAACCGTAGGCGATGGCGATGGCGGAGATCGCCAGGCCCAGCTGGCCGCGGGTGTAGCCCTCTTCCTCGATGAGGTAGGGCATGGCCAGGGAGAAGTTCTTGCGCAGCAGATAGTAGCCGGCATAGCCGAAGAAAATCCCGGCGAAGATTTGCCAACGTAGGCGGCGATAGGTGCTGTCGACGCGCTCGTCGGGCAGCGGCGCCTGGTGCGCGGCAGGGCGGAAGAAGGCAAACATGTGAAGCTCCCAGCTTGTTATAGGTATGCGAAAACGAATTTTACATTTTCGTTACAGAAAAAATACCGGTTTTGCTGGGAAGTACTGTTGTTTTGTGAACCTTGGCCAGCGCTATCCGCACCCGAGCCCTCTCCCGCGCTACTTTCGCGCAAGAGGGGCTGTTCAGCGTCAGGCGCTTACTGATTGCGTGTAACCCGCCAAACCGTGTTGGCCAGGTCGTCGGCGATGATTAGCGCGCCTTTCGGATCGACCGTGACCCCCACCGGGCGCCCACGGGTCTTGCCGTCCTCACCGAGGAAACCGGTGGCGAAATCCACCGGCTCGCCGGCCGGCTTGCCGTCACGGAACGGCACGAAGATCACTTTGTAGCCCACCGGGTTGGGCCGGTTCCAACTGCCGTGTTCACCCACGAACACGCCGTCGGCGAAGGTTCCGCCCATGGCCGGGTTGGAGAAGGCCACGCCCAGCGCCGCCACATGCGAGCCGAGGCTGTAGTCGGGCTTGATCGCGGCTTTCACCTTGTCCGGGTTCTGCGGGCGCACGCGCTCATCGACGTTCTGCCCCCAGTAGCTGTACGGCCAGCCGTAGAACGCACCTTCGCGCACCGAGGTCAGGTAGTCCGGGACCAGGTCCGGGCCCAGTTCGTCGCGCTCGTTGACCACTGCCCACAGTTGGCCGTCCCCCGGTTGGATGGCTAGCGCGGTCGGATTGCGCAGGCCGGTGGCATAAGGCCGGTGGGCGCCGCTCGCGGCATCGACCTGCCAGACCATCGCGCGGTCGACCTCCGCTTCCATGCCACGCTCGGTGATGTTGCTGTTGGAGCCGATGCCGACGTACAGGTAGCGACCGTCGGGGCTGATGGCCAACGACTTGGTCCAGTGGTGGTTGATCTCGGCGGGCAGGTCGGTGACCTTGGTCGGCGGGCCACCGGCCTGGGTCTGGCCGTCCTGGTAATCGAAGCGCACCAGCGCGTCCTGGTTGGCCACGTACAGCTTGCCGTCGGCATAGGCCAGGCCATAGGGCGCATTGAGGTGTTCGGCGAACACCGTCTGTAGTTCGTAGCGGCCATCGCCGTCGGCGTCGCGCAGCAGGGTAAGGCGGTTGCCGCCCTTGACCTGGGTGTTGCCCTTGGCCTTGATCTGGCTGGCGATCACATCCTTGGGCTTGAGTTTGGCGGCGTTGCCGCCACGCCCCTCGGCAACGAGGATGTCGCCATTGGGCAGCACCAGGATCTGGCGCGGGATCTTCAGGTCGGTGGCGATGGCGCTGACGCGGTAGCCCTGGGGCACTTGGGGTTTTTGCTCACCCCAGGCGGCCGGCTGGGCGATCTTCATGCTTGGCAGCAGCCCGCGTTCGGGGGCCGGCAATTTTGGATCCGGGCCATGGGCCTGGGTCTTCTCGCCATCGCCGCCACAGGCGCTGAGCAGCAGGGCCATGCTCAGGGCGCTCAATGCGTGCTTCATGCTTCGCCCTCCGTGCGCAGGCGGGTCAGGCCGGCCCAGGTGGCGAGGATGGCCAGCACCGTGACCACCACTGACAGCACCAGGCCTGCGGGCATCACGGCCCAGGCGTCCTTGGCGTGCTCGAAGGCGTTGACCAGGCCCAGTACCCAAGTGACAAGCAGCAACAGCACGTACAGCAGCGGGCGACCGGCCTTGCGTGGCGCACGGATCAGGTTGGCCAGGGCGAACAGCAGCGCCAGGCCGCTGGATAGCAGGGCCCCGGCGATCAGCCAGGCGGCGAAGTTGCTCCACTGGATCTGGTAGCTCTGGTAGTAGGCGATGTCGCTGAGCAGGGCGCCTAGAAACAGCGGCACGCTGCCGGCGAGCAGGGTCGCGTGCAGCGGCCCTGGGGTGCTACGGGGGAGGGTGGTGGTGGTCACTGGCTAGGCTCCTTGTCGATCGACGATCCTGGGTCGAGGGTGCTTAGATGAGGATCGTGATCGAGGCGCAATAGTTCAGTGGCGTTTGCCGTTGGCTTTACCGGCGCCTGCAGGAGCCTGGGTCTTGCCTGTGAAATTCAGTCGAGCACGGGTCGCAGGAAGCTTCGTTCATAGCTGAGGATGAAACGCTGCTCGGTAGCCAGGGCGAAGGCGGCGATGCACTCCGGGTCGGTTTCCGAGGCTTTGCGGTACTCCTCGTAGGTCGCCAGGCTGGGGAAGCTGAACAGCGCGTAGGCGACGTTGTTGGCGCCTTCGCTGGGCAGGAAGTAGCCATGGTGGCTGCCGCCCATGCGGTTGACCAGGCCGATCCACAGCTTGCCGTAGGCTTCGAAGGCGGGGACCTGGTAGGGGTCGATGATGTACTTGAGGTGGCAGGTGATCATTGCACGCAATCCTTTGGGTGAGCCGGCTGGCTCACCTTACAGGGCGTGGGTGTGGGCAGCTAGTGTGGTGTTTTGCAATTACGACCAAAAATCGCCGCGAGTTATGGTCGTTATTTGTGAAACACCACACTAGGGCATGGCCTGGCGCCAGATCAATTGCTCGGTGGGATAACCCTGCTTGCGCGCCAGCGCCAGTAGCTGGTCACGGGTCTGGTCACTGACGGTGGGGGTGCGCGACAGCAGCCACAGGTATTCGCGGTTCGGGTGGCCGACCACGGCCACGCGGTAATCCGCGTCGTGATACAGCACCCAGTACTCGCCCTTGGTCAGGTCCGGTGCCAGGCGGCTGAACCAGTTGTCGAAGCGTACCCAGAGCTTGTCGGTACGGCCGGGCACCTGCGCCTCGGCGATGCCGTTGGCCTGGTTCCATTGGCCGTCGTTTTCCAGGCAGCGGTTGGTGACGTCGATGCGCCCGTCCTCGCGCAGGCCATAACGGGCCTCGGACTGCACGCAGTTGCGCTGGAAGAACATCGGCAGGCGCGCCAGTTCGTACCAGGTGCCCTGGTAGCGCTGGAGCTCGACCTGTTGCGTGGTGGGTGGTGGCTGCTCGTCGCGGGCGCTGGTGCAGCCCGTGAGCACGAGGGTGAGACAGCAGCAAAACGGCACGGCCAGGCGCATCGACATGGGAAACCTCCTGATGGGGGGAAAGGCTCGCATGGCTTTCGATGCGCGGGCCGGCCAAAGGTTTTACTGGGCTGGGCGGGAAGTTTCCACGCTCAGTACTTCGGTAAAGATGGCTTCGACGGTCTGGTCGACCTTGAGGTTTTTCATGCGTGCCTGCAGCTCGGGATTTTCGACCTTGACCACCTGCAGTTTGCCTTCGGGCGGCAGCAGGGTGACTTCATGCGTGTTGAGGTCGATCTTCTTGATCTGCGAGGTGACCTTGACCTGGCGGAAAGCCTCGCCACCAGGGTTGGGGTTGGCCGCGGTGGCGCGGATGGTGCCCGATTCCTCGGAGGCCTTGGGCGCGCCGCCGACATTGGTGTTCAGGACATAGGCGATGGCACGGGTGACTTTGATGTCGACCTGGTCGCCGACCTTGAGGTTGGGCAGAGCCTTGGCCTGTTCGGTGAGCTGGAAGGTCACGTCCTTGTCGTGGGGGCCCTTGACCGTGACTTGGCGGTTGGACAGGTCGATCTTGGTCACTTCGGTGGTGATATGGCTTTCCAGCGCCTCGCTGGCGATGGGCAGTTCGGCTGCGTGGGCGCTGAGGCTGGCGGCGGACACTAATGAGGCGAAAGCGACAGCGCGTGCGAAGTAGCGGGTTGGCGTCATTGGCCTGTCTTCCTTGTGGTCGATACCAGGGTGGGGTTGCGAGGTGAAGCATAGTCATTGGCTTGCGATGTGCACGCTACCCAGCGTCACGTTCCTGGCAATCGCTTTGAACGGCCGGACTCCACCCTGGGTCGCACCTGAAAAAGCAGCCGTCGCTGCTGCTGCCTGAACCCACCGTGAGGCCTTGATCATGAGCGATTGCGAACCCCTGGCAGCATTGCTGCCCATCCAACTGACCGTCAATGGCCAGCATCACCTGTTGCAATTGCCGCCCTGGCTGACTTTGCTCGACCTGTTGCGTGACCAGCTCGACCTGGTGGGCACCCGCAAAGGTTGCGACCACGGCCAATGCGGGGCGTGCACGGTGTTGCGCAATGGTCGGCGGGTCAATGCCTGTCTGACCCTGGCTGTCATGTGCGACGGTGATACGTTGACCACCATCGAAGGTGTGGCCCAAGGGGGCACGCTGCACCCGTTGCAGCAGGCGTTCATTCGCCATGATGCTTTCCAGTGCGGCTACTGCACGCCAGGGCAGATCTGTTCGGCGCTGGGCCTGGCGAGTGAGGGCAGGGCGCATACGCGTGATGAGATTCGTGAGGGCATGAGCGGCAATTTGTGCCGCTGCGGCGCCTACTCCAACATCACCGCAGCGGTGGAGGAAGCGTTGCCGCTGATGAATGGGCAGGGAGGTTGCAGGCCATGACGCCTTTTACCTACGCCAAACCCTCCAGCATCGACCAGGCTGTGCAGCTCGCAGGGCCGGGCGCACGTTTTATCGCCGGTGGCACCAACCTGCTCGATCTGATGAAAGAGAATGTCGCCCGCCCCGCTCAGTTGATCGACATCAATGACCTGCCGCTGCGTGATATTTCCCCCACTCCTGACGGTGGGCTGCGCATCGGCGCGTTGGTCAGCAATGCCGAGCTGGCCTGGAACCCGCTCGTTGAACAGGGCTATCCGTTGCTCGCCCAGGCGATCCTGGCCGGTGCCTCCCCGCAGTTGCGCAACATGGCCAGCACTGGCGGCAATCTGCTGCAGCGCACCCGCTGCCTCTACTTCTACGACACGGCGACACCGTGCAACAAACGGGCACCTGGCAGCGGTTGCCCGGCTCGTGACGGTCTCAACCGCAATCATGCGATTCTGGGCGCCAGCCCTCTGTGCGTGGCGGTTCATCCATCGGATATGTGCGTCGCCCTGGCCGCCCTTGAGGCCCGGGTGATCGTCCGCGGACGGAGTGGCGAGCGATGCGTGGCCTTTGCCGATTTTCACCGGCTACCTGGGGATACGCCGGAACGTGACAATACCCTGGCCGACGATGAGTTGATCCTGGCCATCGAGCTCCCGGCGCCGCGTTTCGCCGCGTACAGCCATTACCTGAAGGTCCGGGATCGCGCCTCCTATGCCTTTGCGCTGGTGTCCGTGGCCGCGGCGCTGGAGCTCGACGGCAGCGCCATCCGTACACTGCACGTGGCGCTGGGAGGGGTGGCCCATAAGCCCTGGCGCGATGCCGCGCTCGAGCGACAGGTCGTTGGCCAGCCGGCCACCGCAGACACCTATACCCATTTCGCCGACTCACTGTTGCGTGCTGCCCGGCCCTTGCCAGGCAACGTCTTCAAGGTTCGCCTTGCGCGCAACGCCATCGTCCGCGCCCTGATCCAGGCCCAACGAGGGAAATGCCAATGAACCTGCCACAACCTTCAAACGGCCAACCTCTGGACCGCATCGACGGGCCCGCCAAGGTAACAGGGACGGCGCGCTATGCGGGCGAATATCCCGCGCCTGGCCTGCTGCATGGCAGCGTGGTCGGCAGCCCGATTGCGCGCGGTAGCGTGCGGGCCATCGACTGTTCTGCGGCGCTGGCAGTACCGGGCGTGATCGCCGTGCTGCATCACCAGAACCGTCCACCCATGGCCGGCGACGACGCGCCCTACCAGGACGCCGATGCTGCCGATGGCCAGCCGTTTCGCCCCCTCAACGACCAGGTGCTGTACAGCGGTCAGCCGCTGGCGCTGGTCGTCGCGCAAACACTGGAACTGGCCAGGTACGCTGGCACCCTGGTGCGGATCGAGATCGATGAACAGCCCCACCAGACCGATTTGCTCTGCGCTTTCGACCAGGCTCATGATGCGCCGGTTGAGTTGCCCAAGCCCCGTGGCGATTTCGCCTCGGCATATGCCCAGGCGCCGTTCAAGGTCGATGCCACCTACAGCACTCCGGTGGAGCACCACAACCCCATGGAGCCGCATGCCTCGACGGTGATCTACCAAGACGATGGTAGCCTGCTGGTGCATGACAAGACCCAGGGCACGCAAAACAGCCAGGACTACCTGGTACAGGTGTTCAACTTGCCCAAGGACCGTGTACGGGTACGCGCCGCCTACGTCGGCGGTGCGTTCGGTTCCGGCCTCCGACCGCAGTACCAGCTGGTGCTGGCGACGATGGCCGCGCTGAACCTCAAGCGGTCGGTCAGGGTCAGCCTGACCCGTCAGCAGATGTTCACCTTTGGCTACCGGCCCCGGACCGTGCAGCGCCTGCGCCTGGCCGCCGATGCCCAGGGCCGGTTGCAGGCGATCCATCATGAGGCCATTGCCCAGACTTCACGCTTCGAGGATTTCACCGAGCACGTGGTGGAGTGGAGCGGCATGCTCTATCGCTGCGACAACGTGGCTATGGCCTACAAGCTGGTGCCGCTGGATGTCTACACGCCGCTGGACATGCGCGCCCCCGGAGCCGCGCTGGGCTTGATCGGCCTGGAGTGCGCCATGGATGAACTGGCGCGGCAAGTCGGTATGGATCCGCTGGCCTTGCGCCGGGTCAATTTCACCGACATCAATGGCAACGAGGGCAAGCCCTATTCCAGCAAGGCGCTGCTGGCTTGCTACGACCAGGGTGCCGCCGTTTTCGGTTGGCACAGGCGCGAAGCCCGGCCGCGCTGCCGCTGCGAGGGCCATGAGCTGATTGGCTGGGGGATGGCTGGCGGCGCCTGGGAGGCGATGCAGATGAAAGCCAGTGCGCGGGCCCGACTCGACAGTGAAGGCCACCTGTGGGTGGGCAGCGCGACGACCGATATCGGGACGGGCACCTACACCGTGATGACGCAGATCGCTGCCGATGCTGCCTCTATGGCGGTGTCGGACGTGACCTTCGAACTGGGCGACAGTGCGCTGCCGACCGCGCCGTTGCAAGGGGGCTCGTTCACCGTGTCCTCGGTCGGCTCGGCGGTGCGCCAGGTGTGCCAACTGCTGCGCGGGGCCTTGGTCAAGGCGGCCAAGGCGCAGTATCCGGCGCTGGCTGGCGAAGCGCCGGAACGCTTCGTGGTGCGCGAGGGCAAGCTGTGGGTCGGTGACAGCGGCTACGCCCTGGACACGATCCTGCAGGGGCATGCGCTGGAGGTGAAGGTGGACGCCGAGCCGTCCGCGCGTCGCCAGGGTTTCGCCACTGCCACCCATTCAGCGGTGTTCGTCGAGGTGCGGGTGGACGAGGCGCTGGGCACGGTAAGGGTAACGCGCGTGGTCAGCGCCATTGCCGCTGGGCGGGTAATCAACCCCAAGACTGCCCGCAGCCAGATTCTTGGTGGAGTGGTCTGGGGGCTGGGCATGGCCTTGCAAGAACATACCCAGACCGACCATGGCCTCGGGCGCTTCATGAACCACAACCTGGCGGAGTATCACATGCCGGTGAACGCCGATATCGGTGACATCGAGGTTATCTTCGTTGACGAGCCGGACGACATCGTCAATGAACTGGGCTCCAAGGGTGTGGGCGAGATCGGCATCATTGGTGTCGCTGCAGCGGTAGCCAATGCCGTGCAGCACGCCACGGGCCGGCGCATGCGCGACTTCCCGCTGACCGTGGACAAGCTGCTGGCCGATTAAGCCATCGGCAGTTGCCACGCCTTGGCAGTGGAAACGCTGACAGTGCGTGGCAGGTCGACCGCATTCTTGGCGGCCAGGACCTCGGCCATCACGCTCACCGCGATTTCTGCTGGGGTCTTGCTGCCGATGTAGATGCCGATGGGGCCATGCAGGCGCTCAAGGGACTGTTCGGTTTCGCCGAAGTGCTCGATCAATCGCTCGCGGCGCAGTTGGCTGTTGCGCCGCGAACCGATGGCGCCGATATAGAACGCCGGGCTGTGCAGGGCCTCGAGCAGCGCCAGGTCGTCGAGCTTGGGGTCGTGGCTGACGGCAATGATGCAGGTGCGCAGGTCTGCGTTGAAGGCGCGCACCGCATCGTCCGGCATGCCCTTGAGGTGCTCGACACCGGCCACCGCCCAGGTCGCCATGTGTTCGGGGCGAGGGTCGCACACCGCCACGCGAAAACCGTTGAACAAGGCCATGGTCGCCAGGTATTCGGCCAGCGCGCCGGCGCCGATCAGCAGCATGCGGTAGCCGGGGCCGAGGGTGTTGATCATGTGTCGGCCATCGAAGCTGAACTGCTCGGGGGTGGCAGTGGCGGCCAGGCTCACCGCGCCACTGTGCAGGGTCAGTTGGCGGCGCATCAGCCGGCCCTGGTCGAGGTGATCCAGCAGTTGCTGCAGGGGCAGCTCGGCCGGTTCGAATTCCAGGATCAGTTCCAGGGTGCCACCGCAGGGCAGGCCGAAGCGGTGGGCCTCGTCGGCGCTGACGCCATAGCGGATCACCTCGGGCCTGCCCAGGGGCAGGCCGGGGCCGCCATGGGCGGTGGTGTAGCGATGGATCAGGTCGTCCTCGATGCAGCCGCCGGACACGCTGCCGACCACCCGGCCATCGTTGCGCAGGGCCATCATCGAGCCGACCGGGCGAGGGGAGGAGCCCCAGGTGCGGGCGACAGTGGCGAGCAGCACGCGGTGCCCGGCCTGGAGCCAGTCTTGGGTGGTACGCAGGACCAGCAGGTCGATGCTTTCCATGGTGTCCTCGGTTGTCTGTGGCCCACGCTGAGAATGTTGTATCAGCGCATATGCAGGATGATCGGGCTACTGCTGGCAGGGTCGGTATGCCCGCGCAGCTCGCCCACCGCCTTGGCCTGTACCGCGCCACCCTGATTGCCCCAGGCACTGCGGGCGAAACTCAGCACCTCGGCGATCTCCCGGTCCGACAGCTGTTCACGGAACGCCGGCATGCGGTAGGCGTCCGGCACCCCCGCGGCGACGATGCGCTGCGAGCCGTTGAGGGTGATGTTGATCGCCGAGGCATTCTCTGCGGCCAGCATCGAGGTGGCTCCCGCCAGCGGCGGCATCCACTCGGCCTGGCCCTTGCCATCGGCGCCATGGCAGCTGGCGCAACGGGTCGCGTAGGTGTGCGCGCCGGGCGCATCAGGCGCGGCGGCCGTCGCCTGGTACTGCCAGGGCGCACCATCACGCCGAGGGTCACCGGGCAATGCCTTGAGGTAGCGGGCGATCGCACCCAGGTCGTCGTCGCTCATGAACTGCGTGGAGTTGTTGAACGCCTCGGTCATCGAGCCGTACACCACTGCATGGCGATTGCGCCCGGTCTTGAGGAACTGCACGATCTCGGCTTCGCTCCAGCGCCCGAGCCCGGTGTTGTGGTCCTGGCGCAGGCTCGGCGCGTACCAGCCATCGAGCAGGGCCCCGGCGAGGAACGGCGCGCCGCTTTCGTCCAGGGCTTTCTCATTGAAGGCCAGGCCCCGAGGCGTATGGCAACTGCCGCAGTGGCCGGGGCCCTGGACGATGTAGGCGCCGCGATTCCACAGCGGATCCTGGTCGGGTTTCTGCGCATAGGCGGTGGTCGGCGCGAAGAGGCCGTTCCACAGGGCTATGGGCCAGCGCAGGTTCAATGGCCAGGGAATGCTGCTGGGAATATTGGCTTCGGCTGCCGGTTGCACGCCCTTCATGAAGAACGCATAGAGCGCCCGCACATCGTCGTCGCTGAGCTTGGCATAGGACGGGTAGGGCATGGCGGGGTACAGCCGTCGCCCCCCCGGCGCCACGCCCTGGCGCACGGCGCGGTCGAAGTCGGCCAGGCTGTAGGCGCCGATGCCGTGCTCGCGGTCCGCGGTGATGTTGGTGGCATGGATCGCCCCCAGCGGCGTGGCCATTTCCAGGCCTCCGGCAAAGGGCGCCTTGCCCGGCAGGCTGTGGCAGGCCACGCAGTCGCTGAGGCGGGCGACGTATTCACCGCGGCTGACCAGGGCGGCGTCGGCGCTGTCGGAGGCGCTGAAGGGCGTGGCAGGCTCGCGGGTGACGTACCAGGCCAGCAGGCCTGCCGCGACCAGGCACGGCAAGGCCAGCCAGCCTGCGGTTCTTGCGAATCGGCTGTTGTTCATGGGCTGTCCTTGTCGTGTCAGCTGAAGGTATGACGGCTCAGGGGCATGCTGCGCACGCGCTGGCCGGTGAGCTGCGCCACGGCGTTGGCCACCGCAGGCGCCACCGCCGGCAGCGGCGGTTCACCGATGCCGCCCATCTTTGCCCCGCTCTCGACGATGCGCACATGCACCCGGGCCATGCGCGACGGCGGCAGCACCGGGTAGAGGTCGTAGTTGCGCGCCCGTGGCATGCCGTTCAGCCACACCGATTCTTCCAGCAGCACCTGGGACAGACCCAAGGATACCGCGCCGTTGACCTGGGCCTCGATGATCGCCGGGTTGACGATGCTGCCCGGGTCGATGGCCTGCCAGATGTCGTGCACCTTGACCTGGCCGCCCTCCAGCGACACTTCGGCGATGACCGCCGCCTCCGAGCCGAACGGCGAGGCCATGGCCACGCCACGGGCGCGCTTGCTGCCGTCCTCGGCGGTGAACGGGCCGCGCTTCCAGCCGCCGGACAGCTCGCCCACCGCCTGCAGTAGGGTGGTCAGGCGCGGGTTGTCCCGCAGCAGTTGCAGGCGCAGCTCGAAGGGATCGTGGCCGCCCTTGTCGGCCAGCTCGTCGAGGAACGACTCGTAGAAGAAGTCGTTCAGCGAATTGCCCACCGAGCGCCAGTAGCCGAGCATGGCCGGGCCTTTGACATAGATCTGCGCGATGCGCTTGTTGGCGATGGCGTAGGCCTTGCCCGACAGCCCTTCGAGGGCGGTGGGGTCTACCGTGTCGCCCTGCTTGCCGGCAATGGCTTCAGTCGGGCCTTCGGTGGCGCTGATCGCCTCGATGGCCACCGGCAGGCCTTTTTCGTCCAGCGCGGCGCGGAACTTGACCACAGCCATGGGGCGCATGGCATCGCGCAGGAACTCCTCCTCGCGGCTCCAGATCAGTTTCACCGGCCTGCCGACCGCCTTGGCCAGGGCGATGGCCTGCGGGTAGGGGTTGGCCGAGTCGTACAGGAAGTGCCGACCGAAGAAACCGCCGAGCAGTGGCGAATGCAGGGTGATCCGCGCCGGGTCCAGGCCGGTGCGCTTGGCGATGTCGTCGCGGAACATGTCCTGGGCCTGGTTGGGCAGCCACACTTCCAGCGAGCCGTCGGGGTTGAAACGGGCGGTGGCGGAGGGCGGTTCCAACTGCGCGTGGTTGAGGAACTGGTTGTGGTAGGTGGCCTCGACCTTGGTCTTGGCCGCGGCCAGGGCGCCGGCGACATCGCCGTGGTTTTCCTCGTCGCGGCTTGGCCCGGTCTGGGCGGCCAGGTGTTCGCGCCAGCCATCGCTGGAGAAATCGGCAGGCATAGGCCGCACCTGGCTGTCGGCTGCCACTTCCTTCCAGTCCACCTGCAGCGCTTCCACCGCACGCTTGGCGTGCCACCAGCGTTCGGCGACCACGGCGACCGCACCGGGCAGTTGATGCACCGAGTGCACGCCCTTCATCGCCTTGACCTGTTCCTCGTTGCGCAGGTTGCCTACGGTCATGCCCAGGCGCGGGGCATGCTGCACGGCGGCGTGGAGCATGCCGTCGACCTTGACGTCGATGCTGTAGACGGCCTTGCCGGTGGACTTGTCGTAGGCGTCGAGGCGCTGCACCGGCTTGCCGATCCAGCGGAACTGGCTGGGGGCGCGCAGCTTGACGCTGGCAGGGTCAGGCACAGGCAGGTCCATGGCCTTGGCGGCCAGTTCGCCGTAGCCCAGCGCACGGCCCGAGGCCGCGTGCACCACCTTGCCAGGCTCGGTGCTCAGTTCACCCACTGGCACCCCCAACTGCTCGGCGCCGGCCTGCAGCAGCATGGCGCGGGCCAGGGCGCCGAGGCGGCGCATGGTCGGGTAGCTCATGCGCACCGACATGCTGCCGCCGGTGATGCGCAGGCCGCTCTCCATCACCACGTAGGCCTCGCCCGCCGGCGCGCTTTCGACCACGAAGGTGGCCGGGTCGGCGTCCAGTTCTTCGCCGATGATCTGCGCCATGGCCGTGTTGACGCCTTGCCCGCCCTCCATGAACGGGCTGAGCAGGTGCACGCTGCCGTCGGGGCGGATTTCCAGGAAGGCTGGCACCTGGGTGCCGCGCTCGGTGTTCGCGGTGGCGGCCTGCACCCGCGCCGAGCCCAGCGGCAGGCCGAAGCCCAGCACCAGGGCGCCGATGGCGCTACCGGCAAGAAAACGCCGGCGTGACAGGTTGACCGTTTCGCCGCTGCGCAGCCGTGCCAGGTCGTCGGGGGTGTCGATACGCGCGTTCATCAGGCGTTCTCCCCTTGGGCCAGTTCGTGCACGGCGGCATGGATGGCGTTGTAGGTGCCGCAGCGGCACAGGTTGACCATGGCCGCGTCGATCTGTTCGGTGCTGGGCTTGGGGGTGTGCTTGAGCAGCGCGGTGGCCGCCATCACCTGGCCGGACTGGCAGTAGCCGCACTGGGCCACCTGGTGCTCGACCCAGGCGGCGACCACGCGCTTGCCTACGGCGTCGGCTTCGATGGCCTCGATGGTGGTGACTTCACGACCGACCACGCCGGCCACCGGGGTGACGCAGGCGCGCACCACATTGCCGTCCACCAGCACCGAGCAGGCGCCGCATTGGGCCAGGCCGCAACCATACTTGGTGCCGGTCAGGCCGAGGTCGTCGCGGATTACCCAGAGCAAGGGCGTGTCGGCGTCGGCCTCGACCTGGTAGGTCTGCTGGTTGATTCTTAGTTCCATGGGCTCACCTGCTGATCATCGGTTCTGGAAGCGGGGAATACGCTGTTCCCCAATCCAGAAACGCTAGCACATGGCCCCGTTGCGCAATCGATGCACCCCGCAGGTTCAGAGGATCAGGCAAGCAATCCGGCGGAATGCGCAAGCCTCCTCAATCGATGCGTGGGTGCTGCTGGGCCAGGGTCTTGCGCTTGGCCTCCAGCTCGGCGATCTGCGCGTCGATGTCCTCGATCTTCTGTTCGATGTTGTCGTGGTGCTCCTGCAGCAGTTCGCGGGCTTCGTCGATATCCGAGGCGGCCGGGGCGGCGCCGCGCAACGGACGGTTGGCGGTCTCCTTCATGGTCAGGCCGGTGAGCAGGCCGATCACGGCGATCACCATCAGGTAATAGGCCGGCATGTACAGGTTGTCGGTGGTTTCCACCAGCCAGGCGGCGAGGGTCGGGGTCAGGCCGGCGATCAGCACCGAGATGTTGAAGGCGCTGGCCAGGGCGCTGTAGCGGATGTGGGTGGGGAACATCGCCGGCAGGGTCGAGGCCATCACGCCGATGAAGAAGTTCAGCAGCACGGCGAGGATCAACAGGCCGGCGAAGATCACCGCCAGCTTGCCGCTGGTGATCAGCATGAACGCCGGGATCGCCAGGGCGAACAGGCCGACGCTGCCGATGATGATGAATGGCTTGCGCCCCCACTTGTCGCTGAGCAGGCCGATGATCGGCTGCACGAACAGCATGCCGACCATGATCGCGATGATGATCAGCACGCCGTGGTCTTCGCTGTAGTGCAGGTTGTGCGAGAGGTAGCTGGGCATGTAGGTGAGCAGCATGTAGTAGGTGACGTTGGTGGCGATCACCACGCCGATGCAGGTCAGCAGGCTGCGCCAGTGCTGGGTCGCCACCTCCTTGAACGAAACTTTCGGGCCGCTGGCCAGGCCTTCGCGGTCACCTTGCTCGAGTTTTTCGACGTGTTGCTGGAAGGCCGGGGTTTCTTCCAGCGCGTGGCGCAGGTACAGGCCGATCAGGCCCAGCGGCAGGGCCAGGAAGAACGGCAGGCGCCAGCCCCATTCGAGGAACTGTTCCTCGCCGAGGAGCGTCGAGATCAGCACCACCACGCCAGCGCCGAGGACGAAGCCGGCGATCGAGCCGAAGTCCAGCCAGCTGCCGAGGAAGCCGCGCTTGCGGTCCGGGGCGTACTCGGCGACGAAGATCGAGGCCCCGGTGTATTCACCGCCCACCGAGAAGCCCTGGGCCATCTTCGCCAGCAACAGCAGGATCGGCGCCCAGATGCCGATGCTGGCGTAGGAGGGGATCAGGCCGATGGCGAAGGTGCTCAGGGACATGATCACGATGGTCGCGGCCAGCACTTTCTGGCGCCCGTAGCGGTCGCCCAGGGCGCCGAAGAACAGCCCGCCCAGCGGGCGGATCAGGAAGGGCACGGAGAAGGTGGCCAGCGCCGCGATCATCTGCACGCCGGGGCTGGCGTTGGGGAAGAACACCTTGCCCAGGGCATAGGCGACGAAGCCGTAGACGCCAAAGTCGAACCATTCCATCGCGTTGCCCAGCGCGGCGGCGGTGATGGCCTTGCGCATCTTGGCGTCGTCGACGATGGTGATGTCCTTCAGGCCGATGGGCTTGACGGGTTTTCTGCGTGATTTCATGGGCCGTTGTCCTTGAAGGCTTGGGGGCATGGCCATGGTTTGGCCAGCCTTGTACCTAGGGTCAGATACAACGGCGCGCTAAATAATTCCCTGCTGGATCATTTGTGTGAGGCACGGATGGCTCTGACGCGGGGCAAGCCCGCTTCTACATAGGCCATCGGGCAAGCGATCAGAGCGTGCGTGACATCAGCCAGTGCTGCTGCCCCCAGGCCTCGAAGGGTTCCAGCGGCACCCAGCCACGCTTGGCGTAGTAGGCGCTCTGGTCGTGGGTGTGCAGGTAGAGCGTGGAGACCCCGCTGCTGCGTGCATGGTCGCAGATGCCTGCGATCAGTTGCTCCGCCAGGCCTTGCCCTCGTGCTTGCGGGGTGACGAACACGCAGGCCAGCCACGGACCAAGGTCGCCGCGCCCGGGCAGGTCGTCGCTGGCCAGGGCGGCGCAGCCCAGCAGGCGGTCGCCGTCGAGGGCGACCAGGCATCGCCATTGGCCGTTGCGCTGGCCCTCGGCGAACTCGCGTTGCCAGTCGCTAAGCGGCACGTCCGCGTACTCGTAGTGGAACTGTTGGTGCAGCCACTGGGCGAGGGTATCGCTGTGGGCCATGTGGTGTTCAAGCCAGTCCAGGCGGGGCATGACGATGTCCTTTTCAGGGGCAGGGAGGCCGCAGGTGGCTGCTGGCCTTTGCGCGAAGCATACACCGCGGGGCGTGAATCATAAGGGTGATGGCATTTTGATTTTCAGGGGGCGCAGCCGCTATCCTTGCGCCTGCATTTATCAAGGAAGAACCATGCGTCTGTCGTCCTGCTTCAAATCGGTTGTCGCCCTGTCACTTGCCGGCCTGCTCGGCGCCTGCTCCAACTACCACTACAAGGAATACCAGGGCGACTGGGCGCCGGAAACGATGGCGCCCCATGATCTGTCCGGTAACCAGGCCGACGCACCGGTCGTGTACTTCGCCACTGTCCGTTACCGAGCCTTGGGCGTGCCGTTCCATCGGCTACTGCTGGCCACCCATGTCGATGACCAGTTGCTCGAAGGGGCCGGGCGCCGGTCGATTCTCGATATTGCAGGCAAGCAGGCGCTGCGCCTGACGCCGGGCAAGCACTCGCTGAGTTGGTGCTGGGCCTCGATGAATGCGCTGGGAACCGGTGGCGGCAAATGCGGTTTCACCGCGCGTGACGTCGAGTTTCGTGCAGGCAAGCGCTACATCGTCGACTTTGATACGGTTGATGCCATCAATGGCCCACCTGGGCGAGAGACGATGACCATCACTATTACCTCCGAGATTCGCGACCTCGATACCCAGGAGGTGGTCTACCCGCCCAAGGGTAGCGAAGCGTTGACCAAGCGCATGGGCGGTTGAGGATTTGCTCTGATGCAGACTTACTGGCCACTGTTCTGGCCCAATAGCAGCAAGGTCGATCACAGCGCGCCGCAGGTGCGTCTCGATGCGCTGTTGCCGGTCGTAGGGACGGTCACGCTTGCCTATTTCGAGCGTCATGAGCGCATTCAGATTGATGAAACCGTACGGCTCATCTGGTGCCCAAGTGTTTCTGATCTCAATGGCTGGAGTGAGCAACCTTCTGAAATCGCCTTCAGCCATGTGCTGCAGGCCAGGGTGGTCGCACTGGATGCTGCTCCTGAATCGACAATCAACGCTGCGCATTTCGGTTTGCGTGGGCACATGCTTGAGGTTTTGTCCCTCGAGCGATTGCTACCGGCCTTGCGTGGGTGGGCAAACGGTACCGGGGCATGGTCGTTGCCTCAAGCAGCAGCCGGGGATGGCAGTCTGCAGCTCTGGGCAGAACTGAACTGGTGCGGTCGGGCAGAGGTAGCAGGGTACATTTATCTTGTCGGTAATACGCGGGCCGAGTCGCATCTTGAACTGATTTTAGAACGTGATGGCGATAATCTAGTCGGCTTGTTTCACGTACAGCGAAATCCCGCCGGGACCTTTTTCGATTTCGGCGCGACGTATTCTACCGAATTAGAACGTTGCTTGCTCGAGCGGGTGCTGAATAGCGCGCAGCCCTTGTGTGATACTCATCCCCTTTATCTGCTCGAATAACCCGGGGCACAGAACACTTGATCAGTGACGCGATGTTTGGTTTTTAATCGATGTTCGCCAGGTTTTCCTTCTGCCCGCAAACCGGGAAGTTGAACCAGCAGGCCGCGTACGACTAAAGTCCGGTGTCTCCCGCTCGTGTCTAGAAGTACCGTTGGCTCAAACAGTCGGCAAGTTTGATTGTTGGACAATCTAGCGCGTCAGTCCCTCTAGCCTCTGCAATACGGGGTGTCGGGTGACCAGGTGGTCATGCCAGGCTTCGGGTGGTAATTGCCAGTCATTAAATTTTCCGTGAGCGTTCCAGTGAATAACGCTCAACTTTCTAAAGTTATTGCACGTGTGCCGATAACTCTCGGTAACCGTGCCGGGAAGTTCCAAGTGCTGCGATTCTCGCTGTGCCTTTGCCTGCGAATGGGTGTTGTATGTCGTACCTGTCTGCTATTGATTGCCGTCGCGTATCGCTGTGTGTCGTACTGGCTTGCCTGTCCCTGGGCAACGTGCGTGCCGAGACGTTCGTGCCCGGCCAGGAAGTGTTGCGCCAACAGCAACAGCAACAACAGGACCTGCAGCAACTGCAACTGGAACAACGCCGCCGCCAATTGCAGCGCGGTGCGTTCACAGGGCCCGATACTTCCGCGCAGGTCCCCCAGGCCGCGGCCCCGGACACGCACTGCTGGCCGCTGGCCGGAGTGCGGGTGGGCGGCGTCACCCTGATCGACCGTGCCGCCCTCGATGCGCGCATCGACCCGCTGGTGGCGGCGTGCATGGGCGTGGGGCAGATCAACCAGCTGCTGGCGAGTATCACCGCGCTCTATCTGGAAAAGGGCTATATCGCCAGCCGACCGTATCTGACCAGCGCCCCGGCGGCCGGGCAGTCGCTGGACATCCTGGTGGACGAAGGCTACCTGGAGGCCATCGAACTGGCCGACCAGCGCCTGCCGGTGTCCCTGGCCGGGGCCTTCCCCGGCATGCTCGGCGAGCCGCTGAACCTGCGTGACCTGGAGCAGGGCCTGGACCAGCTCAACCGCCTGCGCTCGGTCGACCTGACCGCCGACATCGCCCCCGGCAGCCAGCCGGGCGCCTCGCGGATCATCCTGCGCCCGCGCAGCGCCGGCCAGCCACGGGTGGCCGTGGGCCTGGGCCTGGACAACCTCGGCAGCGCCAGCACCGGGCGCGACCGTCGCGTGCTCAGCCTGGGCCTGGACAACCCGCTGGCACTCAACGACCTGCTCAGCCTGTCGGCCAGCGATACCCTCAACCAGGGCGACCGTTACAGCCGCAACGCCAGCCTGTACTACGCGATCCCCTATGGCTACTGGACCTTCAGCCTGTTCGCCAGCCATGCCGAGTACCGCTCGCCGGTCAAGCTCAGCAGGCTGACCCTGCATAGCCGCGGCATCACCGACCAGCTCAGCCTGCGCGGCGAGCGCGTGCTGTGGCGCGACCAGCGCCATCAACTGAGCGCCAGCCTGCAACTGGCGCACAAGGATGTCGACAGCGAGTTCGCCAAGGTCCGCCTGGACGTGCAGAGCCCGACACTGACCGTGGCCGAGGCCGGGCTCAACCTGTTCTGGCTCGACCGCGCGGTGTGGAACCTGGACCTCAACTACGCCCAGGGGCTGCAATGGTTCGGGGCCGACGATGACGCCGATCGCCCGGTGCCCGACCTGCCCAGGGCGCAGTTCCACAAGTACCGCGCCGGGCTCAGCCAGTGGCGCAATGGCCAGCTGCTGGGCCAGGCCTGGCAGTGGCAGAGCCAGCTCAACCTGCAGTACAGCCCGGACCCGCTGCCGGCCATCGAGCAGTTGCTCGGCACCGACGATTCGGCCGTGCGCGGCTACCGCATCAGCAGCCTGTCCGGCGCCAGTGGGGCGGTATGGCGCAACACCCTGCGCCTGCCGTTGCGGGCGCAGGGGCCGTTGAGCGTCACCCCACGGCTGGGCCTGGACCACGGCTGGATCAAGGCCGACCACGGCGCCGCCAGCCAGCGCCTGAGCGGCGCGAGCCTGGGCGTGAACCTGGGCTGGAAGGCGCTGCAGCTGGACATCGACTACCAGCGCAGCCTCAACACTCCCCGCGGTCACCAGCGCGAGCCCGAAGTCTGGCTGTTGCGGGCCGCCGTGCAGATTTGAGCGCACCGATTCAGCAGTACCTACATGGAGAGTGACCTATGCCCAAGACCCCCTTTACCTTCAATTTGTCCCCGCAAGGCAAGCTGCGCTGGGCGATCGCCAGCCTGCTGCTGGCCACCAGCCTGCCCCAGGCGCTGGCCGGCGGCGTGGTGGTCGCCCCCGGGCCCGGGGGCACGGCGCAACTGCAGACCCAGGGCGGCGTGCCCATCGTCAATATCGTCGCCCCCAACGGCGCGGGCCTGTCGCATAACCAGTTCCTCGACTACAACGTCGACCGCCAGGGCCTGGTACTGAACAACGCCCTGCAGGCCGGGCACTCGCAGCTGGCCGGCGAGCTGGCGGCCAACCCGCAGTTCCAGGGCCAGGCGGCGAGCGTGATCCTCAATGAAGTGGTCAGCCGCAATGCCTCCGCCATCAATGGCGCCCAGGAAATCTTCGGCCGTGCCGCCGACTACGTGCTGGCCAACCCCAACGGCATCTCGGTCAACGGCGCCAGCTTCATCAACGCGCCCAACGCCAGCCTGGTGGTGGGCCGGCCCGAGCTGGAAGCGGGCCGGCTCAAGGCCCTGGGCACCCAGGACGCCAACGGCCGGTTGCAGGTGCAGGGCGCTGGCCTGCGCAACGACGGCGGTTCGGTCAACCTGATCGCCCCGCGCATCGACAGCCAGGGCCGCCTGGATGCCCGGGACCAGCTCAACCTCACCGTGGGCCGCAACCAGGTGGATTACACTAGCGGCCAGGTCAAGGTGCTTGACGGGGGCGCGGCCAGCGGCGAGCAGCGTATCGACGCCAGCCTGTTCGGCGCGATGCAGGCCGGGCGCATCAATATCGTCAGCACCGCGCAGGGTGCCGGGGTGCGGGTCGGGCCGGAGCAGATCGAAGGCCGCGACGGCGTGCGCATCGACTCGGCGGGTGACCTGAACATCAGCGGCGCCGCCGTGGCCGACTCGCTGCAAGCGACCCGCGCGGGCGTGCGCAGCAGCCAGGGCAATGTGCAACTGCGTGGTGCCCAGGACCTGACCCTGGCAGCCGCCGACGTGGCCGGGCGCGACGTCAAGCTCGACGCAGGGCGCAACCTCACCCTGAGCACCGTGCAAAGCCGCAAGCTTCAGGAAAAACGCGAGAACTGGCGCAGCGGCGCGTTGGGCATCGATTGGGAAACCTACCAACGCACCCAGACCGACAGTGATACCCGCGAGCATGGGGTGCAGGTCGTGGCCCAACGTGATGTACGGGCGAACGCCGGCCAGGATCTCACCGTCAATGCCACCAGCATCGAGGCGCCCGGCCAACTGAGTCTGAACAGCGGTGGCGACCTGCGCCTGACCGCCGCCACCGAACGCCAGGTCAACAGCGACCAGGGCAAGCACACCAAGGGCCTCTGGAAGGCCGACTGGGACAACCGCAGCGAAACCCAGCGCAGCGTCACCAGCCAGCTCAAGGGCGGCGATATCGAACTGCGGGCCAAGGCTTCGGTGCTGGCTGAAGGTGCCCAGCTGACCAGCGGCCAGGACATCCGCATCGCCGGCAAGCAGGTGCAGATCAGCAACGCCTCGCGCACCGACCAGCGCGACAGTCAGAACCAGCAGAGCAAGTTCTTCGGCGTCAGCCACAACGAAGCCAAGCAGAACAGCCGGGAAAGCACCGCCGTGCGCAGCGAGCTGGTGGCCGGTGGCAGTGTCGGCCTGAACAGCGCCGAAAGCATCGAGGTGGTCGGCTCCACGGTCAAGGCCACCGGCGCGTTGAACGCTGACGCGGCGGGCGACCTGAAAGTCGCCTCGGCCCAGGACACCCGCGAGCATGGCAGCGCCAGCAGCAGCCGTGGTTTCGTGGCCTCGGCCAAGGAGACCGCGTCGGGCTCGGGGCAGTATCGCGCTGGCGTCGGCTATGCGAGCGATCGCCAGAGCGCCACTGGCAGCCAGGTCAGCCAGCAGGGTTCCAGCCTCAGCGGCAGCGAGGTTCAGCTGACCGCCGGCGCTGACCTGACCGTCAAGGGCGCAGCGGTGAAGTCCACCGCAGGCGATACCACCCTGACCGGCAAGCAGGTGTCGTTGCTGGCCGAGCAGGACAGCCGCAGCGAGTCCCGCGACAGCAGCCACACCGGGGGTGGCGTCTACCTCACCGCCGGCCTCGACCGTGCCGGCGCCGGGGTCGAATTCGCCCATGGCACCCAGCAGGACACCTCGAACAGCAGCACTGCCAAGACCACCGGCATCGACAGCGCCGGCAGCTTGACCATCAAGGCCGACACCCTGGCCAGTGAAGGCGCGCAGGTCAACAGCGCCGGCACCCTCAGCGTCAGCGCCAACCAGGTGGACAACCGCGCGGCTCGCGACACCACCAGCAGCAGCCACCAGCAGAGCAACTGGACGGCGGATGTCGGCGTCAATGTCGAGTACAAGGACATCGCCCGGCCGATCGCCGGGGTGGTCAAGGATGTGGTGGGCGGCAAGGTATCGGTGAAGGACGCGCTCGACGGCAAGCTGCCGCTGGGCGATGTCAAGGACGTGCTTGCCGGCAATACCACGTTGACCGACGCCTTGGGCAAGCTCGGCACGCCGAACCTGGGCGTCGACCTGGCCGTGGGCCATGCCAGCCAGCAGCAGGGCGAGCAGGCCGGCACCGCGGTGGTCAGCCAGTTCAACGGCCAGGGCGTCCAGCTGGACGTGGCCGGTGCGCTGAAGGACCAGGGGACCCAGTACAACGCCAATGGCGGCGCGCTGAACATCAAGGCCGGCGCGTTGCAGGCCGACGCCGCCAGCAACACCCACAGCCGCAGCGAGCAGCAGGTGAATGCCGATGTATCCGCCCGGGTCTACACCAAGACCGGCGAGGACCTGAATGTAACCGCCAGTGGTTCGGGGGGGAGCAAGAGCCTGGCCGAAGACCGTTCCACTGCCGTGGTCGGCACCTTCACTGGCAATCAGGGCCTGAACATCCAGGTCGGCGGCGATGCCCGCTTCGAAGGCAGCCGCCTCGACGGTGGCCAGGGCGCGGTGGCCGTCAACACTGGCGGCAAGCTGGCCCTGCAGCAGGCCAGCAACCATGAGCGTCGCGACACCAGCAGCCTCGCTGGCAGCGCTTCGCTGACCGTGGGTACCTTGCCGGTGGGCGACAAGGTCGACCTGGGCGCGGGGCTGCAACTCGACCATGCCGGCGCACACAGCGCCGACAGCAAGGCCCAGGTGGCGAGCATCAGCGGCAGCGGCCCGGTGCGGCTGGGCAGCGGTGGCGACCAGACCTTGCAAGGTACGCGCATCGACGCGGCGGGCCCGGCCGAACTCAAGACCGGTGGCGCTCTTGACCTGCAGGCCGCCAGCGACACCCGGACCGTCAGCGGCAGCCACCTGGGCGGCGGCCTCAACCTCGGCGGCAAGGCAGCCACCGGCGAGCAGGGCCGCGACCTGAGCGGCAAGCTGGGCGGCAACTTCAATGTGGGCCAGACCAACGAACGCTCGCAGACCCTGAGCGGCGGCCAGCTGAACAGCCACGCCAATGTGGACCTGGCTGGCCAGTCGGTGCATCTGCAGGGCACGCAGGTCGCAGCTAGGGGCGTCAACGTCGGCGCAGGCGAGGGTGGCCTGGCGCTGGAATCGGCGCAGTCCACCCAGAGCCGCAACAACTGGGGCGTCGAGCTGAAGGCCGGCGGCAACCTGAGCCGCAATACCCCGGTCGACGCCGGCCAGCAGGCCACTGCGTCCCATGATTTCGACCTCGGCGGCAAGGTGCATGTGGATCATCTGCAGGGCACCACCCAGCAGAACAGCCGGATCGCCGCCGACACGGTGGCGTTGAACAGCACGGGCGCGGCGCAACTGAGCGGCGCCCGTGTCGAAGGCCAGCACATCGGCGGCAAGCTCGACGGCGGGCTCAGCATCCAGGAGCGTCAGGACACCACCACCTCGGTGCGTCTCGACCTGGGCGCCGGCCTGGTCGGCAAGCCGGGCGAGGCCAAGGAGGGCGAAGCCAAGCCCGCCTTCGGCTACACGCCGTCGTTCAATGCCCAGGGCGAGTTCGTGCGCAAGGCCGGGGTCCAGGAAACGTCGCAGATCACGGCGCAGCGCGAGCTGGGGCTGCAGGTCAAGGGCGTGGAGCAGGGCGGGAACACGGTCGGGGCCGAGGTGAAACCGCTCGGTTACCAGGTCAAGGCCACCCTCGACCTGCCCAAGCTGCCTGAAGCCGGCCTGCCCAGCGTATCGCTGGATGACGGCAAGCTGAAGGTCGGGCCGGTGACGGTCGAAGGTCAGCTTGACGGCCTGACCAACAAGGGCTGACGGGGCACGCCTCGTGCCCCCCAGCCTGAAGAGAGACTACGTGGGAGCGGGCTAGCCCGATCCCATGTAGCGCTCGTCATCTTCTGCTCCCTGCAAGCGGGCCAGTCCCGCCTTGCAGGCTGGACCGGGCTGAGCCCGTCGGCCTGGCGCGAAAGCCCTCCTTAGGCGACGACTTCGCTCAGACCGCCGAAAACACCGACCCGGTAATCCGTTCGCTCAACAGCTCCAGAACCCGCAATCCCGCCAGTGAGTTGCCCGAGGCGTTCAGCGCAGGCGACCACACGCAGATGCTGTAGCGCCCCGGCACCACCGCGACGATACCGCCGCCCACGCCGCTCTTGCCCGGCAGGCCGACCCGGTAGGCGAAATTGCCCGCCTCGTCATACAGCCCGCTGGTGGCCATGATCGCGTTCACCTGCTGCGCCTGGCGTGGGCTGAGCACCTGCTCGCCGCTGTGCGGGCAGTAGCCGCTGTTGGCCAGGAAGGCGAAGCCACGGGCGACGTCGGCGCAGCTCATCGACAGCGCGCAGTGATGGAAGTAGCTGCGCAGCACCGCGTCGACATCGTTGTGGAAGTTGCCGAAGGCCTGCATCAGGTAGGCCATGGCCGCATTGCGTGCGCGGTGCTGGTACTCCGACTCGGCCACCACCGTGTCGCTGACGATACGCGGGTTGGCCGCCAGGCGGCGGACGAAGTCGCGCATCGACAGGGTAGGTGTGGCATAGCGCGATTGGTTGATGTCGCAGATCACCAGCGCCCCGGCATTGATGAACGGGTTGCGCGGGCGGCCCTTTTCCACCTCCAGCTGCACCAGCGAGTTGAACGCCTGCCCCGAAGGCTCGTAGCCCAGCCGCGACCAGATGTCCTCGCCGCTGTGATTGATCGCCTGCACCAGGCTGAACACTTTGGAGATGCTCTGGATCGAGAACGGCGTGCGCGCATCCCCGGCGCAGTGCAACTGGCCGTCCAGGCTCTGCACGGCGATGCCCAGCTGGTTGGGGTCGACCTGGGCGAGGGCGGGAATGTACTGCGCCACCTGGCCCTGGACGAGCAGGGGGCGGACGTGGTCGAGGATCTCTTGCAGGAGTGCTTGCATCGGAAAACCTGGTGCGGAGGAAAGACGCGGTGGAAAACGTTCAGGTAGACGATGGTCGCTGGCTGTGGAGCACATCTGCCCGCGTCGACTCTTGTGATGATGCGTTACCTGCAGGCGCAGGCTTGCCCCGCGCCTGCAGCGACCATGCTTTACGCGTTGGAGGTTGCCTCGAACGCCGTGGCGTACTGCACACTGCCCTTCGGCACATCACCGCTGAAGGCCAGGGCCTGGAAGTACTCGGCAGGCACGCCTGGCAAGGTCAAGCCCGGCTGGGCCTTGAAGCCGAAGCGGGCATAGTAGCGCGGGTCGCCCAGCACCACGCAGCCCTGGCCGCCCAGCCCATGCAGCCGGGCCAGCGCGGCATTGATCAGCGCCGAGCCGATGCCTTGCCCTTGGCGCGCCGGCGACACCGACACCGGCCCGAGGCCGAACCAGCCGCTGGCGCCCGACGCCAGGGTGACCGGGGAAATCGCCACATGGCCAACGACGGTGCCGGCTTCCACTGCCACCAGCGAGACAGTGAGCTGCCCCGCCCGACGCAACGCCGTGACGATGAACTGCTCGGTGTGGCTGCTGTGCTCGGCGTCGGCGAAGGCGGCTTCGGTCAATTGGCCGATGGCGTCGATGTCTTCGGGGCGTTCGTCGCGCAGGGCGATGCCATTGTCCAGGTGTCTGCGCGTGTCGGCGTCGATCAGGCCGCGCAGGGCCTCGAACAGCGGAGTGGCGGCGGTGTAGCGCTTGCCGTAGTTGAGGTTGAAGGCGTAGTCGAAGCCCGGAGGGTTGCGGCCCTGGTTGTGCTGCAACAGGGTCTCCAGTTTGTCCAGGGCCTTGACCGCCTGGGCCTCGGCGGACGTCGCGGCTTCATAGTCTTCCCACAGCCCCATGATCTCCTCGCGCAGGGGCGCATCCAGGCTCGCCATCAGTTGCAGCAGGTCGTCGCGCTCCTGCTGGCTCTTGTCGGGGAAACCCTGCTTGCTGACGGCGGGCACGTCGCCGCTGATGGCCTCGCCGAGGTCGTGGACCAGGCACATCTTCAGGACCTTGAGCAGGTCGAGGTCGCCCAGTTCGTCGGCGAAGGTGATGGCCATCAGGCACAGCCGCCAGGTGTGCTCGGCGGTGCTTTCGGCACGGCCGCTGGAGGTATGGGCGCTGCGCAGCACGCTCTTGAGTTGTTCGGCCTGGCGCAGGAAGTCCAGGCGGTTCTGCAGCTTTTCGATGTTCATGGTCACTCCATGTCCTGGGGCGGTTCAGCGTGTCGGCATGATAACCCCAGACGCCCGTCGGCTTTCATGGATCTGACGCTTGCATGTTCGGGGTACTCAATCCCACGCCCGTTGCCTGGCCAGCACCGAGGCCGGCGTTTCCCCCACCAACTCGGTATACAGGTTAGGCGCGGTGGCCCCTTCGGTGCTGATGAGCAACACCCTCGAATCGCGCCCGAGGCCCACCCGGGCCGCCAGCGCAGGCACCGCCATCAACCGCACCAACCCTGCCAGCCCGGCCACCGCCGACTCACCCGCCAGCAACGGAATGTCCCGGGCACCGCCTTGCGCCAGGCGACGCATCGCCGCGATGGCATCGCAGTCACCCAGGGTCATGAAGAAGTCGACGCTCGGCTGCAGGAATCGCCATGCCAACGGTGAAGTTTCCCCGCAGGCCAGCCCGGCCATCAACGAGTCCACCGAGCCGCTGGCGGCACCGGGCTGGCCGGCCATGGCGCTTTGCAGCAGGCAGTCGGCTTGCTCAGGTTCGACCACGATGAAGGTCGGACGCTGCTCACCCATCAGCTCCCACAGGTAGCTGACGATGCCCGCCGCCAAGCCACCCACGCCTCCTTGCAGGAACACATGGGTGAAGGCCGGGTCTTGTCCTCTGGCCTCGACCAGTTCGGCGGCGAGGGTTCCGTAACCCTGCATCACATCGCCGGGAATCTGTTCGTAGCCATCGTAGGACGTGTCTGAAACGACCTGCCAGCCGTGGGCCTGGGCCAAGCCCGCGGCGTGCGCCACCGAGGCGTCGTAGTTGCCCTCGACCCGTACGATCTGCGCGCCGTAGGCGGCAATGGCCTGTTCGCGCTCCATGCTGACGTGGGCGTGCAGGACGATGACGCAGCGACATCCCACGCTTTGCGCGGCGGCGGCCAGGGCGCGACCATGGTTGCCGTCGGTGGCGCTGACTACGCTGAAACCGGCCAGCTGGCTGGCGTACCGCCCGGCGAACAGGTCGGCGGCGGTGAAACCGTGCCCGGGGAAGGTGCGCAGGATCAGGCGCACCAGGGCGATGGGCGCCCCCAATGCCTTGAAACTGCCCAGGGGTGAGCGCACCGATTCGTCCTTGACCCGCACCTGGCCGACACCCAGTTCGGCGGCCAGGTCCGGCAGGTCGTAGAGTGGCGTGCCCGTGGCACGCAGTTGCGGCCAGTGCGCCAGCCATTGGCGGCTCTCGTTTGCCTGGCGGATGTTCATCAGGGCTTGCAGGGCGCGAGGGTAGGGCGTGCGGGTGGCGTTGGGGTTGGCGAAAAGCATGTGATTCTCCAATAGGTAGAGCAACAGGGCGGGATCAGCGTGTGGGGTTCAGCCGCGTGGTGACCACGTCCAGCAACACCCGCGCGCCGTCGAGCAACTGGGCGTCGTCGGTATGCTCGCGGGGGTTATGGCTGATACCGCCCTGGCTGGGCACGAAGATCATCGCCGCCGGGGCGATACGCGCGATCATCTGCGCGTCGTGCCCGGCGCCTGAGGTCATGCGCCGATGGCTCAGGCCCAGGCGCCGGGCGCTGGCCTCGATGGTGTTGGCCAGCGTGGCGTCGAATGTCACCGGCTGGAAACGCACCAACTGTTCGGTTTCGAGGGTGACCCCTTCGGCTTCGGCAAGCGCCCGGAGTATCCGCGCCAGGTGCGCCTCGGCCTGTTGCAGGCGCTGTTCATCCGGGTCGCGCAGGTCGACAGTAAAGGTGGCGCGGCGTGGGATCACGTTGATCACGTCGGGCTCGAAACGCATGCAGCCGGTGGTGGCCAGTGTCGTGCCGCTATCCCGGGCCAGGCGCCGCAGCTCGGTGACCGCGGCGCAGGCGACGAAGCCTGCGTCGTGGCGCAAGCGGGTCGGGGTGGTGCCGGCGTGGTTGGCGTTGCCTGTTACCGTCACCTGCTGCCAGGAGATCCCTTGCAGATCTTCGACCACCCCGATCTGCGTCTGCTCGGCTTCCAGTAGCGGCCCCTGTTCGATATGCAGCTCGAGGTACTCGTGGGGCATGATCGCGCCAGGTTCCATATCGCCGGCGTAGCCGATGCGTTGCAGCTCGTCACCCAGGCGGGTGCCATCGGTGCCGAGAGTATCCAGCGCCGTCTGCAGCGCGAGCCCGCCGGCATGCACCAGCGAGCCCATCATGTCCGGCTGGTAGCGCACGCCTTCCTCGTTGCTGAAGGCCGCCACGGTAATCGAGCGTGCGGGCGTCACGCCGGCCTCGCGGTAGGCCCGCTGTACCGCGAGCCCGGCCAGTACGCCATAGCAGCCGTCCAGGGCGCCGGCATTGGTAACGCTGTCGATATGCGAACCGATCATCAGCGGTGCGGCATCGCCGGGGGCGCGCAGCGTGCCGAAGATATTGCCGATGCGATCGATAGCGACTTCCAGTTCGAGCTCGCGCATCCAGGCAACCAGTCGGTCGCGGCCGGCCTTGTCCGTGTCGGTGAGGGCGATGCGCGTGCGGCCTCCGTTCTGCGCATCGGCGCCGATCTCGCCCAGTGCACGGATCTGTTCCAGCAGTTTCGGGCCGTTCAGGTGCAGTTTGATCATGCGTTTCTCCAGGGCCTCGTTCAAGCGGTGTGGGCGAAATGATATTTGCTTGTGCTGAACTGAAAGATTGATTTTCAGGCCAAAAGCGTAATTTCATTGCGGGTGCATACGCCTGCCAGGACCCCACCTACATGAGCCTTGACCCCTTCGACCGCGCACTGCTCGACGCCGTGCAGCGTGATGCCAGCACTTCCCAGATCGACCTAGGCGTGCAGGTGAACCTGTCGTCGGCTGCGGTTAACCGCCGGCTGAAGAAACTCACCCAAGACGGCGTGATTCAGCGCACCGTGGCCCAGGTCGATCCGCTGGCGCTGGGTTACACGCTGACGGTGATCACCGAAGTGGAGGTGGAGAACGAGCGGCTCGACCTGCTCGACGCCATGAAGCGCACCTTCATGGCCTGCCCGCAGGTGCAGCAGTGCTACTACGTGGCGGGAGCATGCGACTTCGTGTTGATCATGCTGGTGCGGGACATGGCGCAGTACACCCAGTTGACGCGGGAGCTGTTCTTCCAGAGCAACAATGTGAAGCGCTTCAAGACGCTGGTGTCGATGAGCAATGTGAAGACCGGCTTGCAGGTGCCGGCGACCTGAGACGAGCTCAGGCCACGCCGATCTCATCCATGAAGTCGTCCAGGAACGACGCCAGCCGTTCATGCCGCAGCATGGCCAGGCGAGCCCCCGCAGTTGTCTGGAACCCCGAGGCGAGCTTGAGCAGCTTGGTGTGGAAATGCTCGATGGCGTACCGGTTGTCCTGGTGGTCTCGCCCTTCGGCGGTGGGGTTTTCGAAGTCGTACAGTGACGAGCCCATGCGGCCCGCGACATAAAAACAACGGGCGACGCCCACCGCGCCGAGGGCATCGAGGCGGTCGCTGTCCTGGAGGATCTTCGCCTCCAGGCTCAGCGGCGCGATGCCCGCCGAGAAACTGTGGGTCTGCACAGCATGGGCCGCTTGTTCGACGCGTGCCGATGGCCAGCCCATGTCAGTGAGGATCGCGGCGGCCCGTTCGGCCGACAGTGTCGAGGCCTGGCTGCGCAGAGGCGAGTTCTTCTCCACCGCCACGCAATCGTGCAGCACGGTGGCGGCGAGCAGCAGTTCAAGGTCGCCACCTTCCTTGGCCTGGATGCGCCGGACGTTGCTCCACACCCGCTGCACATGGGCGAGGTCGTGGGAGCCGTCGGTGCTGGCAACGGGCAGGCAGGGCAGCAGTTCGTCCGCCAGGGGCTGCAGGGGAAAGAACGGCGCGTTGGCCATCGCGTGTGCTCCATCAATCAGGGGAGGGGTTGAACATTGTTTCGGCGCGGCAACGGTATACCAATCGTCGCTGCTTCGGGCAGGGCGTGCGGTCAGCGGCAACACAGGCAACCACCGCGATGACGACAGTTGTCGGTATTGAGCGGGCGTGAGCTCGCGGTCAATACCGCAAGTTCAAAGACTGCCTGTTGTTCTGCCGGCTGGCTGGGCGAGAAATGCTGTTATCAGTGAAGTGACCTGCTGCTGGATCACCTCGCGGGCGCGGCCGTTATCGCCGTCCAGGCAAAAGATGCCATCGCCGGGCACTTGCGCTTCGAGCAATGACTGTGCGCCAGGCTTGCACGCATTGTCGGCGATCAGTTGCGCGGTGGTGGTCGCTGCGGTCGGGTACCAGACCACCATCTGCAGTGGGCGGCCAGTGTGCGAATCCTGCAGTGTGGAGGATTGGAAGCCGATGGGCGTTCTCATCGGCAAAGGCAAGCGTCGTCAGGCAAGCCCACAACAGTGCGCCGAAAACTGTTTTCAATCTCTTTTCTTCCTTGAATGGGTGCGTGTCATGCCGGGGTGGACGCAGGTCCTCTGCGACAGGTGATCGTTTTACCTCAGAGCGCGTACTGGGCGATACCGTTGCCGAACGACCAGTTCTCCTTGCGCACTTCGACCAGGTTGATGAACACGTCCTGCGGGCGGACCCCGGCCTCGCGTTCGAAGCCTTCGGCGATCGCCTGGTACAGCGCTTTCTTCTGCTCCAGGGTGCGGCCTTCGCTGAGGGTGATCTGGATGAACACCTGACCGTCGGAGCGCTGGATGCCCAGGTACTGCGGGTCGAACACCAGGCGATCACCGTCGTGCTCGGTCAGGACCTGGAAGTTGTCGTGCTCGGGGACATTGATCGTGCGCCGCAGGCAGTCGTAGACGATCTGGCCAAGCGTGCGCAGGTGGGTCGGGTCGGGTCGGGGTGGCGCTTGATGTCGATGCGTACCAGGGGCATGTGGACTCCTTGGGCTATGCCAGGCGAGACGCAGAAGCTGGTAGGACAGGGTCGGGGCAGGGCAGAGCCCGGCATGTGGCCGGGCTCTAGAAGGCATTACTGAGGCAACAGCTTGTGGGCGCGTTCGCTGGCGTTATTGAAGACCTCGATCAGTCTTTTCGCCAGTACGTGTTCGATTGCCGCAGCGGTGAGCAGGCCCTCGGTGAAACCGATGCCCTGGTCCTTGGCGACCGCCAGTTGCTGGCTGTTCTCCGCTTCGGCCATGTCGCCGAGGTAGTGGGCTGCGCGAGAGGCGTAGCTGTCGAGGAGTGTCAGCTGTTTAAGCTCCTCCAACGAGCGACCAAACTGCTCGGCTGCGGCGGGCTTCATGCTGAGCTTCTCGTACTCGAGCAGGCTCAGGCGATCGGTAGTCAAGGCGAATCTCCGTTTCTTTGCGGGAATACCCGGTTACTTTCGTGCCTTTTGCCAGTCAGCGCAAGGGTGGCCAGGGCGGTGGCGCGAAAAGAATTGTCCTGGCACGGTCCCGGGAGAAGCACGTGTCATGCGCCCCGCTGGCCGCCCTGGGCACATCCTCTGCTTGGCGCGCATGCTAAAACGTTCTAGCCTTTGCGTTTTGCTCATTGCCGTAAGGAACACCCGCATGACTCCCACCCTCAGCCGCCGTCGCGTGCTCCAGGGCGCGCTCGGCTGCTCGGCCCTGCTGGCCCTGCCAACCTGGGCGGATGACCCGCTGCGCAAAGCATTGCAGCAACTGGAGGCCACAACCGGCAGCACGATCGGCCTGTGGGCCCTGGACACCGGCAGCGGCCAGCAACTCGCCTGGCGCGCCGAGGAGCGCTTCGCGTTCTGCAGCACCTTCAAGGCCATCCTCGCCGGCGCCATCCTGCACCGCAGCCAGGCCGAGCCGGGATTGCTGGAGCGGCGTATCGCCTACGGCGCCGAACAGCTGGTGGTGTATTCCCCGGTCACCGAAAAGCACGTGGGCGCCGGCATGACCGTCGCCGGGCTCTGCGCCGCCGCGGTGCAGTACAGCGACAACACTGCCGGCAACCTGTTGCTTGAGCTGGTCGGTGGCCCGTCGGGTCTTACGGCGTTTACCCGCAGCCTGGGTGACCCGACGTTCCGCCTCGACCGCAACGAACCGACCCTCAACACCGCCTTGCCGGGCGATCCGCGTGACACCACCACACCCCTGGCGATGGGGGTGACCCTGCAGCGTCTGTTGCTGGGCGATGGCCTGGCTGCTGCCGAGCGCCAACAGCTGCAGGATTGGCTCAAGGGCAACACCACGGGCGATGCCCGCATCCGCGCCGGTGTGCCGAAGGATTGGGTGGTGGGTGACAAGACCGGGTCGGGTGACTACGGTGTGGCCAACGATGTCGCGGTCATCTGGCCCAAAGGCCGGGCGCCGTGGATCGTGGTGGTGTTCAGCCGTGGAACCAAGGCGGATGCGCCATGGAACAGCGAGACGATCGCGGCAGCCACGCGGGTGGTCGTGGAGGCCTGGAAGGGCTGAGCAATCGCTTGGACCATTACCCGAACGCGTGGGAGTGGGCTTGCCCCGCGATGAGGTCGGCTCACCCTACGCGTACGCGCCGCCGTTTCTTGAGGTACATCTGGCCATCGGCGTGGCTGAGCAAGGTGTCGGCATCCTCGCCATCGCTGGGGTAGCAGGCCACGCCGATGCTGCAGGAAGGCATCAGGACCTCGCCGAACTCGGCGCCGAGCGGTTGCTCCATGACCTTGGCGATCTGCTCGACCATCTCGTACACGGCATCCTCCGAGGGCACGTCAGTCAGCAGCACGATGAACTCGTCGCCGCCGATCCGCGCCACGGTGTCCGCCGCCTGCACACTGTCCTGCAGCCGGCGGGCGATGGTGCACAGCACGCGGTCGCCAGCAGCATGGCCATGCACATCATTGATGCCCTTGAAATCATTGACGTCGAGAAACAGCAAGGCCAGCCGTCGGCGCTGCTGGCGAGCCATGCGCAGGGCCGTGGCGAGGCGATCGTTGAACAGCGAGCGGTTGGTCAATTTGGTCAGCGGGTCGTGATGGGCGAGGAAGCGTAGTTCCTGCTCGGCCTGGGTGAGGGCGGTGACGTTGCGGGCCACACCGATCCGCGCGCCTACTTCATCGGACCAGGAGGCCGCCCAGAGAATGTGCACGATCTCGCCATCCTTGCGCACATAGCGGTTGCGAAAGTCACAGTGGGCGTTGCCGTTCATCACCCGCACGATCGAGGCGCGGGTGGCCTCCAGGTCATCCGGGTGCATGTAGCGGGTGATCGGGGTGCCGGTGAGCTCGTCGGCGCGGTAGCCGAGCAAGGCCTCGCAGGCATCGCTCACGAACACGATGGTGTCCTCCCGGTCGACCACGAACACGGTGTCCAGCATCAGGTGGATCAGCCTGGGGTAGAGCGCTTGCAGGTCGACGGGCATAGGGCGGGGGTGTCCGATACGGGTAGCCCGGTCATGGTCCGATCACGCAGGGCGGCCGCGCGATGTCCTGCAAGCCGCCGTGGGCCGCTTGCCGCGCCCGAGCAGCATACACAGGGTCGGGGGCGGGGCACTACCGGTATGACGTTCATGTGTTGCGACCCGGCGCGTGGAGCCGCGAAGGTTTGCACGTGCAGCCTCAGCTTCTGCACGTGCAGCCTTTGCTTCGTTCAGGTGTTATCAGCCTTGGTGGCCATCAGTGCGTTGAGTTCTGCATAGCTGTGGGCCTTCAACCCGCTGGTGTCGAGCTGTCCGTTTTCCAGGAAGCGCTGGGTCAGGCCGCTCATGGCACCGTAGAGAAACTCGGCGATGCTCGAACCGGCGCTCAGGCGGCGAACGCCAAGCCGTTGCAATTCGGCAGAGCTGGGCAAGCCTGCGCGCCAGAGTAGGTTGACCGGCAACGTCACCTCCCGGCACAGCGTGGCGATCTCGCCGGGCTCGACCACGCCGGCGGCGAACAGCCCGTTTGCGCCACCGGCGGCATACTGCGTGGCGCGACGCAGGAGCTCTTCGAGGCGTTGCTCGGCGGGCAGCAGGTGCTTCAGGTAGACATCGCTGCGCACGTTGATGAACAGGTCGACCCCGCGCTGGCTGGCGGCGTTTCTGGCGGCGTCGAGCTTGCGCAGGAGCTGTTCGGGGGGGTGGGTGCCGTCCTCGATGTTGATGCCCACCGCGCCGGCGGCGATGACGGTCTCGACGACCTTGGCGACCTGTTCGGGAGCGTCCGAGTAGCCGCCTTCTATATCAACGGTCAGCGGCACGTTGAGTACCCTTGCCATCGACTCGACGGTGCCGGCCAGCAGCGCCAAGGGCAGCTTGTCACCATCCTGGTAACCATGGGACCAGGCCACGGCGGCGCTGCTGGTGGCAACTGCCTTGCTGCCCTGGCGCTCGACCAGGCGTGCACCGCCGGCGTCCGCCACATTGGCCAGCAGCAACAGCCCTTGCCGGTGAAGGTCATGAAAAACGCGATCCATTGCTGCCATGAGTGCATGACTCCGTCGAATATCCTGAAGAGGGTTTGCTGCGCGCCCTAGATTGCCATTCAACAGGTCGGGCCTGCACGATTTTTCAAGATATTCCAGCGAAGCGTTGCGGTGGACTCCAGCCCCCAGTGGAGCTTCAGCGCGGAGCTGAATACACGGGGTGCTGATCAGCGGCGATAGTAACGACGCTCGTCGTCATAGCGATGGTGCAGGGCGCGATCATGGTGGCGGTCCCAGTAGCGTTGCCGCTCCATTGCCCGGCGGTGCTGCTCCCGGCGCCATTGTTCGCGGCGCCACTGCTCTCGGCGCCAGTCGTCGCGGTGGTCATGCCAGCGCTCGTCGTGGCGGTAGCGGTCGTCATGGGCCAGCAGCGCTGCCGATGGCGCGCTTGCCAGGCTGGGCCAGGGGTGTTCGGCTGCGGGATGGCTCGCCGCGTCGAGGACCAGGGCGGAAGGTACAACAGTCTTCATCGGTGCGGCGGATGCCGAGCCTGCGGCCGCGAGTGCGAACAGGCCAACGAGCAGCATGCATGGGGCAGGGATTTTCATCAGTGAAGACAACCTCTGTGGGCAATTGAGCGTGTGGCCAGCGGATGCCAGGACAGCCGCGTGGCGCACTCACCCAATAGACCGGCAAAACGGAAAAAGTTCTGCCGGGCCCATGGCGGAATCATCAACGACTTCAGTGCGTTGCGCCTGGCGCGAGCCGGGCCACCTGATCGCCCTTGATCACTTCACCTGGCCGTTGTACACCACGGTCGCGGCGCCGTCCTTCTTGATGGTCAGCTTGTTGCCCTCGGCCATGCTTTCGACCATTTCCGAACAGCCGTCCACCTCCGCCTTGCCGTCCACATGCTCGCTGGCGGTGTCGAAGCTGAAGACATAGGTGGACGCCGGGCAGGCATTGCCGCCTTCGCCCGTGGACACAACGAGTACATAGCGGTTGGGGCCGAACGTATAGGCCTTTTCGATGGCAACGTAGCCGGTGCTTTCGGCATCGGCGACGACGGCCTCCATGACGTTCATCACGCCCGCCCGGGACTGGTAGTTCAGCGCGGTGCCCAGTTCCATGCCTTGCACGGTGAACGGCCCGGCGCCTTCGTCGCCGACTGGCAGCGGCTCGTAGGCGATGCTCGGCGCCAGTGGCGCGCTGGCCGGTTTGGCCAGCAGCGCGGGTTGCGGCTGGGGGTTGATGCACTGTCCACTTTCACAGATGCGCTCACCTTTGCAGTCGGTGTCCTTGGCGCATTGGCCAGACACTGCAGCGGTCTGTTCGGCCTTGTCGCAGCCGGCGATGGCCAGGGTGAGGAGGGCGAGGGTAAGCAGTCGCTTCATCAGCGAAGTCCTTTTCATGGATGAGGGCTGCGCAGTATCGCCAAACTGTGGGCAGATGTCGCGGGGCTCTATCTCAACCTAGGTCTCTGCTGGCTGCTCCACTTCATCCACGTAGGCTTCGAAAAACCAGTCGGGTATATCTTCGTTGCGGTACTCCAGTTGCACGCCATCGGTGATTTCCGCCAGCCACACCGCGCTCTGCCCGGAGTTGTCGAACACATAGGCACGATGGCTGGCGGCGATGGCCTCCGGGAGCAGGTCGAGGGAGCGCTCGTAGCGGCTGCGCACCAGATCGTCCCTGACGGGATGGCCGCCCGCGCGCACGCGAATGGCGACCCGCTCGATATTGATCCGCGGGTTTTCGGTCGAGACGAAATAGAGGTAGGTGCGATAGCCCTGGGTTTGTGCCAGGCGCATGAATTCGATCTTGCTCGGGTGCGACATGACGCTTTCGAAGGTGAAACTCTGCTTCGCCTCCAGCAGGCGCTGGCGAATGAAGTCGGCGATCACCGAGGCGAAGTACGAGTCCACTGGCACTGCACGGTAGTCGATCCGGTTGTCGAGCACTTGCAGTTGCCGGGCGTGCATGGCCAGTTGCCGGGAGGCAATCAGATGATGATCGAGATGGAACGTCAGCAGTTCGGCCTGAGCGGCCTGAATACCAAACGGGGCGAGGTCGACGAAGCCGCTGTCCTTTGCCTCTTGCTCGAGTTCGTCGGCATTGACGAAAAGGCGTGTCAGCGCCGCAGGCAGGCTTGCCTTGATGGTGCTCTTGCCCGAGCCGTTGGGGCCCGCAAAAACACGCAGCCTAGGCACGCCCGCCGGCCGTCTGGTCATCGACCCTGCGTACACTGATTATTTCGCCGACCCGGACCTTGCGCCGGGGGCTGGCTTGGCCCAGCACGGTCCGGGCACCATCGGCACCGACGCGCACCAGTTCACCGTCATCGACACACAGCACGCCGCGCTGGCTGGCCTGCAGGGCACGCAGGTAGGCCGAATGCGTAGCCTCGCTGGCGTGCAGGGGAATCTGTTGTTCAAGGGTATCGAGGTCCCGTTCGGAGACCTTCTTCGCTTTTGCTGCCATCGCTGGACACCTCCGCGCAATGTGAAACCGCTTGCGCACATGGGAGGCATCATAGCGTCGACGCTGTAAAAAGGCATCAAGGAGGGTCATCGGGCTGTCCTGAAGTGGATTCGCCGCAAAGTCTGGCACAGCGCTGCGCTCACTGTTTCCCCAGGCCGCGTAGTCCGTTTCCCAAACCTGAAACGGGGCCGTCGAGCGGCCCCGCTGATCCGGTGTCGGTCTTCAGAAGCCGAAGTCGCTCAGGCCCGGGTGATCGTCCGGACGGCGCCCCAGGGGCCAGCGGAACTTGCGCTCGGCTTCGCTGATGGGTTGTTCGTTGATGCTGGCGTGGCGATTGCGCATCAGGCCGTCCTCGGCGAACTCCCAGTTCTCGTTGCCGTAGGCGCGGTACCACTGGCCGCTGTCGTCGCGGTACTCATAGGCGTAGCGCACGGCGATGCGGTTGTCGGTGAAGGCCCAGAGCTCCTTGATCAGGCGGTATTCGAGCTCGCGGTTCCACTTGCGGGTGAGGAAGGCCTGGGCCTCTTCGCGGCTGCTGCAGAACTCGGCGCGATTGCGCCAGTGGGTGTCGGTGGTGTAGGCCAGGGCCACTTTGGCGGCGTCGCGGCTGTTCCAGCCGTCTTCGGCAAGGCGGACTTTCTCGATGGCGGTTTCACGGGTGAAGGGGGGCAGTGGTGGGCGGGACATCGTGGTCAATCCTCAAGGTCGGTGGGCTTGGTTTGCAGGATCGAGATTAGTCCGTTCGGCAGGTGGGGAGAATCGGTGCTCTCGGTACTTCATAATTGCTCTTTGCGGAACAATCCCCGCCTGGTTAGTCGGGCCCGTCTGTCTTCTATAGTTACCCCAGACATTCGCTGGAGCCCGCCATGACCCTGATCAGCCGCGAACCCTGGTGGCTCGTCCCGCCCAAGCCCGGGCAGACCGAGCAAGACCTGCACTGGGGCTACCTGGAAATCTACGCCGACGGCCGCACCGTGTTCGTCGACCAGCGCCCCAGTGAGCGGGAGCTGGCCGAACGCAAGAGTTGCCGTAACTTCCCCGACGCCGAAAAGCCCTGAGTCAACCTTCGAGCTGGGCCAGGCGCGCCTCCAGCGCAGCGACCCGTGCTTCCAGCGCCTCGATGCGCTCGTCCGCCGCGCTGGCGCGCGTGCCGCCTTCCTGCTGGCGGGCAGCGAGGATCGCCTCGATCTCGGCCGGGTCGCCCAGGGCGTGGGTGTAGCGGTCTTCGCGCTGGCCGGCCTGGCGCGGCAGGTGCAAGGCCAGGCCCCGCGAGACCAGGCGCTCGAGCTGGTGCTGGACCTGATCGACATCCTCGAACTCATGCAGGCGGTTGCTGCGCGTCAGCAGTTCGCTGAGGGTCTGCGGGCCACGCAGGAACATCAGGCCCATCAGCACCAGCTGCGCCGGTACCAGCTCCAGGCCTTTATCCACCCGCTGTTCCCAACGGTCGGCGCGGCTGCCCATCTGCAGGCGAGCCATCCCCTGGTTCTCCAGGGCGCGCAGGGCCTGGCCGACCTGGCCGGGGGAGAGGTTCATCACCGGTTCGCGGCTGGTCTTCTGGTTGCAGGCCAGGACCAGGGCATTGAGGGTCAGGGGGTAGGTTTCCGGGCTGGTGGCCTGTTTCTCGATCAGTGAGCCGAGCACGCGGATCTCGATGCTGTTGAAACGGCCTTCGCGGGTGCTTTCGTGTTCTGACATGGCCCTGTCTCATTGCGAGGAAAAGGCCACTAGCCTAGGTAAAGCGCCGGGCTTAAGCAATCACTGCTGGCGTCGCCGGCCAAGCCAGCTCCCCTGTGGCGTTGGAGCTGGCACGGCCGGGGTTTCAGCTGCTGGGCCGCTCCATGGCCTGGCAGGCCGCGGCGGTGAACAGCACGTCGGTCGAGGAGTTCAGAGCAGTCTCGGCCGAGTCCTGCAGTACGCCGATGATGAAACCGACCGCCACCACCTGCATGGCGATCTCGCTGGGCACGCCGAACAGGCTGCAGGCCAGCGGGATCAGCAGCAGCGAGCCACCGGCCACGCCCGAGGCGCCGCAAGCGCAGACCGCCGCCACCACGCTGAGCAGCACCGCGGTCGGCAGGTCGACCGGGATGCCCAGGGTGTGCACGGCGGCCAGGGTCAGCACGGTAATAGTGATTGCCGCGCCGGCCATGTTGATGGTCGCGCCCAGCGGGATCGACACCGAATAGGTGTCTTCGTGCAGGCCAAGCTTCTCCGACAGCGCCAGGTTGACCGGGATGTTGGCCGCCGAGCTGCGGGTGAAGAACGCGGTAATGCCGCTTTCGCGCAGGCACAGCAAGGTCAGTGGATAGGGATTGCGGCGGATCTTCCAGTAAACGATCAACGGGTTCATCACCAGGGCCACGAACAGCATGCAGCCCATCAGCACGGCCAGCAGGTGCAGGTAGCCGAGCAGTGCGTCCAGCCCCGACTGCGCCAGGGTGGCGCTGACCAGGCCGAAGATGCCCAGCGGGGCGAAGCGGATCACCATGCGCACGATCAGGGTCACGCCGTTGGACAGGTCCTCGACCACGGTGCGGGTGGTGTCACCGGCATGGCGCAGGGCCACGCCCAGGCCGATGGCCCAGGTCAGCACGCCGATGAAGTTGGCTTTGAGCAATGCGTTGACCGGGTTGTCCACGGCGCTGAGCAACAGGTTCTGCATCACCTCGGTGATGCCGCCGGGGGCGCTCAGCGTGGCCTCGCCGGTGCTCAGCACCAGGTTCGAGGGGAACAGCATGCTGGCCACCACGGCCACCACCGCGGCGGCGAAGGTGCCCAGCAGGTACAGCCAGAGGATCGGGCGGATGTGGGTTTCCTGGCCATGGCGGTGGTTGGCGATCGAGGCCATCACCAAAATGAACACCAGGATCGGCGCCACGGCCTTCAAGGCGCTGACGAAGACCTTGCCGAGGAACCCCAGGTCGCGGGCCACGTCGGGGGCGAGCAGGGCCAGGGCGATGCCGGCCACCAGGCCGATGCAGATCTGCGTCACCAGGCCGGTGCGGTTGATGAGGCGGAGGATGGGGGTCATGTGCAGCGCAATCCAGTTACGTGAAAGCGCGCGACTTTACCACAGACCACGCTGGCGCCTGTAGGCACGGTCCTACCAGTGAAACAGCTCGCGCCGCGCGCCCTCGGTGATCGCCAGGATCCCCGGGTGCTTGACCTTGCGCTCCACCGAAATGGCGTAGAACGACTCGTTCACCGCCTCGGTCTGGCCGATCAGGCGCACGCCGTACTGGCGGCAGACCTCTTCGGCGATGACGCTGGGGGCGACGAAAATGCCGCTGCCCGATTGACCGAAGGCTTGCATGAGTGCGCTGTCGTCGAACTCGCCGACGATTCGCGGTTGTACCTGCTGCTCGGCCAGCCAGCGTAGCAGCCGGCTGCGCAGCACGGTTTCCTGGCCCGGGATCAACAGTGGCGCATCGTCCAGGCAGGCGGGGAAGGGCCGAACCAGGCGCTCGGCCAATGCCGGTGTAGCGAAGAAGCTCAGGCCGCACTCGCCGAGCTTCTGGCTGTAGCCCTTGATGTCCAGGTGGCTGGGCATGGGGCTGTCGGAGATCACCAGGTCCAGGCGCTGGATTGCCAAGTCCGCCAGCAGGCGCTCGAGCTTGTCCTCGCGGCAGTTGATACGCAGTACCTCGTCCAATTCCATGGTTGGCGCCAGCAGGCGGTAGACGATGGACTTGGGCACCACATCGGCCACGCCCACGCGAAACAGGATCTGCTCCTGCGGTCCGGCCCGCAGCATGGCCTCCAGTTCGCCGCCGATCTGGAACATCTGCTCGGCGTAGGCCAGGGCCTGGCGCCCGGTCTCGGTCAGTTCCAGCTGGCGCCCGACGCGCTGGAACAGCTCCAGGTTCCAGGTCTGCTCGAACAGGCTGATCTGGCCGCTGATGGTCTGCGGGGTGAGGTTGAGCTGTTCGCTGGCGCGGGCGATGCTGCCGGTCTTGGCCACCGCCCAGAAATAGTGAAGCTGGCGATAGTTGAGCATGCGTTTCTCGATTCGGGAAAACCGAAGTATATACGCTGAAAATACGAATTTTCCGGATGTTTCAGCCCCACTAGAATGCCACCCCATCAGGCGCATGAAGCGCCGCCCGGAATTCGACAAGCGAGGACCTCATGCTACAACTCAAATCCATTGGCACACCGCTGGTGCTGGCCCTAGCCCTGTTCGCCATGTCTGGCTGCGACCAGGCCGAAAAATCCGCCCAGCAGATGCTTGACCAGGCCGCCGAATCGGCCAAGCAGGCCATCGACAAGACCAATGACGCCGCCCAGCAGGCCTTGAGCGACGCCATCGGTGGCGATGGCGGGAAAGCCAAGACCGAAGACGACAAGAAAGACACCCAGGACATCTGAGAGCAGGACTGACCAATGGAATATTTGCTGGAACTCGCCGCAAGCCCCACCGCCTGGGTAGCGCTTGCCACCCTGGTGGCCATGGAGGTCGTGCTCGGCATCGACAACCTGATCTTCATCTCCATCCTTACCAACAAGCTGCCCGAGGCCTATCGTTCCAAGGCGCGGCGCATCGGTATCAGCATGGCTCTGGTCATGCGCCTGGCGCTGCTCAGTACGGTGGCCTGGATTGTCCAGCTGACCGAGCCGGTGATCGAAGTCTTCGGCCACACGTTCTCGTGGAAGGACATGATCCTCATTGCCGGTGGCCTGTTCCTGCTGTGGAAGGCGACCAAGGAGATCCATGAAAGTGTCGACCCTCATGGCGCCAAGGAAGAGTCCAAGGCCGGCAACGTCGTGACTATCGGCTTCACCGCGGCGATCTTCCAGATCCTGCTGCTGGACATCGTCTTCTCGATCGACAGCATCATCACCGCCGTTGGCATGACCGAGCACCTGCCGATCATGATCATCGCCGTGATCAGTGCCGTGATCGTGATGCTGGTGGCCGCCGACCCGCTGGCCAAGTTCATCAACGACAACCCGACCGTGGTGATGCTGGCCCTGGGCTTCCTGATCATGATCGGCATGACCCTGATCGCCGAAGGCTTCGGCGCCCATGTGCCGAAAGGCTACGTATACGCTGCCATGGCGTTCTCGACCGCGATCGAGATCCTCAACATCATGGCCCGCCGGGCGCGCTTGAAACGTGAGGCGACCGAGGGCTGACCTGGCGTGAATCATCGCGGGGCCAGCCCGCCGCCACAAGACATGTAGCTTGTGGCGGCGGGCTGGCCCCGCGATGCGTTTCAGGAAAGCTTCAGCTCAATGCGCCCCGGCATGCCGACGCGCACGGCGCACAGGTTGTGGTTTGACCAGGGCTTGAGGGGGTAGGTGATGTGGGTGCGCATGGCGGCGCACGATGCGCAGTACGCCCCAGAGCATGGCGGCTGCGACGCTCAGCCACATGCCAACCAGCATTAGAATTGCCATTGTCAGGCTCATGTGTGCCTCCTTCTCTCTGGCGAGCCAGGCCCGCCATCCAGACACTGCTTTAGTCTAGCCTTTTACCTGTGACGTTCCATTGACCGAAGGTCTAGGCTTTGTACGAAAAGTGCCTGCGCGACGATCATGCTGCGTAGAAAACAGTCTGGTGCGCCAGCCCGGTCGGAATGCTCATTGACAACCAGTCAAGTCGGGCGCGACCCCGGTCGTTCCTCGCCTGTTTTGGCCTTGCCTGATCGCCGCTCGGCTACTTTTCATACAAACCCACGTGCTCGGGCCGTTTCGTTCCAAGCCCGCGTCGGGCTATACCCAAAGCCGCCCGCGCCCTATGATCGGCACTCATGGCCGGGCACCGCCTGCCTGGCGCTGGATCATGCGAGTGTCCATGTTGCAAAAACTCATCACGTCCCGGGCCCTGGGCCCACGTCGCCTGTTGGCCGCCTGCCTGGTGGCGGCCACGTTGTCGGGTTGTGCCAGCGCGCCACCGGCCGCGCTCAAGGGCCTGCCGCAGCGGGTCGAGATCAGCAGGGTTCCCTTCTACGGCGGCAACGCCAACCACAGTGGCTCGATGGCCCTGGCCGCCGTGTTGTCGCAGCAGGGCGCGCCGATCACGCCGGGCCTGCTCGACAAGTCGCTGGGCCTGCCTGCCGCCGCCGAGTCCCTGGAAACCGGCATTCCTCGGGTTGCCCGTGAATACGGCCGGGTCGTCTACCCGCTGGACAAACATCTGGATGCCTTGCTTGCCCAGGTGGCGGCGGGCTACCCGGTGTTGCTGCGTTATCAGGAAGGTTCGGCGTGGTGGAGCGAGCCGCGCTATGCGGTGCTGATCGGCTATGACCGCTACAAACAGCGGGTATTGCTGCGCTCGGGCATGCATCGGCGCCAGTTGATGGCCTTCGATGATTTCGAGTCGGCGTGGGCCAAGGAGGGTAACTGGGCGGTGTTGCTGCAATCACCACGGCAATTGCCGGCCCAGGTGGATCGCCAGCGCTGGTTGCAGGCGGCGGATGAACTGGCCCGTTCGGGGCAGGAGATCGCGGCGAGGCAGGCTGTCACCAGCCTCGGACGCTGAGGCTGAAATGATCGCGGGGCAAGCCCGCTCCCACAAGATTGGCCTTGTGGGAGCGGGCTTGCCCCGCGATGGCTTTACATCAGAAGCCCAGGCGATCGCGCAGGCTGTAGTACCAGGCGCCGATGGCGCTGAACGGCACACGGAGCATCTGGCCACCCGGGAACGGGTAGTGCGGCAGGCCGGCGAACGCGTCGAAGCGCTCGGCCTGGCCGCGCAGGGCTTCGGCCAGCACTTTGCCCGCCAGGTGGGTGTAGGTCACGCCGTGGCCCGAGCAACCCTGCGAGTAGTAGATGTTGTCACCGATGCGGCCGACCTGGGGCAGGCGCGACAGGGTCAGCAGGAAGTTGCCGGTCCAGGCGTAGTCAATCTTGACATTCTTGAGCTGCGGGAAAGCCTTGAGCATCTTCGGACGGATGATTGCCTCGATGTTTGCCGGGTCGCGCGCACCGTATACCACGCCGCCGCCGAAGATAAGGCGCTTGTCGCTGGTCAGGCGGTAGTAGTCGAGCAGGTAGTTGCAGTCCTCGACGCAGTAGTCTTGCGGCAGCAAGGTGCGGGCCAGTTCCTCGCCCAGCGGCTCGGTGGTGATCACCTGGGTGCCGCAGGGCATCGACTTGGCAGCCAGCTCCGGTACCAGGTTGCCCAGGTAGGCATTGCCGGCGACGATGATGAACTTGGCTCGCACTTTGCCCTGCGGGGTGTGTACCACAGGGTTGGCGCCACGTTCGATGCGCACGGCCGGGGTTTGCTCATAGATGATGCCACCCAGCGACTCGACCGCGGCGGCTTCGCCCAGGGCCAGGTTCAGCGGGTGGATATGGCCGCCACTCATGTCGAGCATGCCGCCAATATAGTTGTCGCAGGCCACCACTTCGCGGATACGCTTCTGGTCCATCAGCTCCAGCTGAGTATGGCCAAAGCGTTCCCACAGGCGTTTTTGCGATTCCAGGTGGCCCATCTGCTTACTGGTCAGCGCGGCGAACACGCCGCCGTCCTTCAGGTCGCACTGGATGTCATACTTGGCCACGCGCTCACGGATGATACGCCCGCCCTCGAAGGCCATCTGGCCGAGCAGTTGCGCCTGCTTGGGGCCGACGGTGCGCTCGATGACATCGATGTCGCGGCTATAGCTGTTGACGATCTGGCCACCGTTGCGGCCCGAGGCGCCGAAACCGACCTTGGCGGCCTCGACGATGCTCACCTTGAAGCCGTTCTCCAGCAGGAACAGGGCGCTGGACAGGCCGGTGTAGCCGGCACCGATGATGCACACATCGGTTTCCACCTCACCCTGCAGCGCCGGACGTGGCGGCACCGGGTTGGCCGAGGCGGCGTAGTAGGACTGGGGGTAGGGGGTGTTAGCCATGCTCGAGGAACCTCGTGTTTTATATTTTTAACGAATGTACCGATGCTATCAATAATAATAAACACCCGCTAGTCGTCCGGTGAAAATCCTTTACGCCCCCCCTGAAGCTCGGCCTTTCTATAAATAGTTTAAGATTCAGTAGCTTAGCGTGAAAAAAACAGTTGACAGGGTATCTGGATCGCGTAGAATGCGCCCCACACGACAGGCACATAGCTCAGTTGGTTAGAGCACCACCTTGACATGGTGGGGGTCGTTGGTTCGAGTCCAATTGTGCCTACCAAACAAAAGCCCCGGTTTCCGGGCACTTGAAGGGCGATCCGAGAGGGTCGCCCTTTTTGTTTTTGCAAAACTTTTGCAAAACTTTTGCAAAACCACCCACCTCTATCTGGTCTTGGCTGGCGATTACCGCTCGTCAGATGGCCAGGTCAGCCTTCACTTCGACGTATTGAATTCCCTTCGGTGCGTGCCCGTCTTGATACCGCTCTGTCATTTCGGCAGTGGCGTGCCCCATCAGCAACTGGACATACTCAGTTGAGAAATTCTGCTGCTCGTACAGCCAGGCGCCCAAGGCCCGGATCTCGTGGAAGGTTGGGCGTTCTTCAAGGTCGAGGTGGTCGTAGGCCTTCGCTGCGTCCCTGGCCTTCCTGAAACTCTTGGACAGGTAATCCGGGGTGACCGCCGTCCAGTGCTCTTTCGCCTCGATCTGGTCCTGACGGCGCGCTTTCGGGCGGTAATGGATGAGGAGGGGGGAAATGATTGGCGATCGAAAGCACTCATTCACCGTCTCACGCAGTGCCTTGCCCATGATGATCTGCAGGTGGATCGGGGTGTCGTAGTTGTCGGTCTTGCCGGGCGATACCCTGATGGTGTTTTTGATCAGGTCGACCGCCGACTTCTTCCAGGTCACGATATCTTCGCGCCGCTGCAGGCTGGTAAGCCCCAATCTGATAGCGCGCTTGAGCCAGCTTGGCGTCGTGTCGGCATCGAGGATCTTCTGGACGCCCTCCAGGGTATGGCGCTGGCGCTTTTTCTTGGCTTCCTTCTTGAGCAGCGTCATGTCGGCGGCGTTGCGCTCCACCATGCCCTTGGCGATCGCGAAGGTAAGTAGGCTGACGAGCAGGCTGCGGTGCTTCGTGTAGGCGTTGTTGCTGAACTGGTCGAGGTACTCGGCGGCGGCAAGAACGTCGAACTGGCCCACCAGCAGGTGCCCGATATCCGTCCGGTAGCGCTTGAGCTTGTAGCCGATCTCGTCCAGCGACGAGCGCGCATAGCCGCGCTCGGGCAGCCATTCGGTTTCGAAGCGATCGATCAGGGCGCCGATGGTCGGTAGGCGGTCGCCAGTGATGGTGGCCAGCATCTCGCCGTTGTCAGTCGTCAGGAAAGCCAGCTTGGCGTTGGCAGCTTTTGCCAGGCGCACAGCCTCCTCATACGGCTTGTTGATGCTGGTCATCTTCCCGGTGATCGGGTTCTTGTACCGCCAGTATTTCCCGTTTGGGTACAGGTTTGGCGGGAGCGTTCTGTTCTTCGGGCTGCGCGGTCGTGGTGCCATTTCAAATATCCAGCATCTGAGCCAATAGCGGGTCGTTTGAGCCGATCACCGCGGACTGAAGATCGACAAAGTACATGCCGCCGCGGACTTCACCAGCTAACTCTCCTTCATCAATCCATTTCTTGAGCTGCTGCAAGCTCGGCTTTCCGCCGGCGTAGCGCAGCTTCCGGTACTCGCCCACCTCCATGAGCCTGGGTAGGCTGGCGGTGATCTGAGCTATAACTTTAGCCATGGCTGGGCCTCAATCGACACAGTGATTCGATGCCTGACACGTCAGGTTTCGCTTTTCTTGCGAAGCTGTCGAGGCAGTTTTTTTCCTGGCCTTGAACGCGTGGCCTTCCCAGGCGCCCACGCGCCCCCGGATGGTTTCCTGCGGGCGGTACGCTTTCGGTCTTTTCAGGTCGAATAGGCTCTGGCAGGCGATGAACAGGTCGTGCTCATCGGCCAGCGAAAGAAGGCGCTGTCCGTCCTGCGAGCCCACCTTAACCCACCCGTCTTTACTGCGGCCGTGGTCAGAGGTCCGGAACAAGCGGTACCGGTTCCGGTGCCCGCTGCCTGGGCTCGATGTTTCTGTATTCAGGTAGAACGCCACGCCGTTGAGGCGCGTGCGCAGCATCGTTTTAGGCACTGTCTGTTCCTCTCAGGTCATTGATTACAGACTGGATGCCAGCGGCGTAGCTTCCGGGCCGGCCAGAAGTAGCGCCAGCGAGACGCTCGATCACCACTTCTGCCGGGGCAGCGCGGAGCGAGGCGACCATGTCGACCGCCCAGTTGCGTCCTTCCAGAAACATCAGGTGGTTGATCGGGCCAGTGATCACCACCTCCAGGTTCTTGGGCTGTGCTGGCTTGTGCGTGGCGGCCACCTGGGAAGCCCGCGGCTTCTGCTGTTTAACCTCGCCCTTCAAGCGCAAGCGCGCATGCTCGAGCGCCATTTCAGCGAGGCTGCCCATGAGGCGCACCCTCCATGTCAGCCACGGCGCGCAGGCGCAGCGTGATACCGCACTCCCTCGCCAGCTGGTTGAGTCGGCCGACGCTGGTGGTGCTGTCCTGCAAGGCCTTGCCGAAACGCACCAGGCGCTCGCCAAGATCCTCGAACTCGTTGAGGGTTGGCTTGGGCTGGGTCATGACTGTCCCTCCCGCAAGGCCTGGCCATGCCGCTGCGCGTAATCGATGACTCGGTCGAGATCGTCACCGGCCAGCGGTCGCACGCCCCGGGCGGCCAGCAGGTCGTGGGCAGTCGTGCCAATGCAGTGCTGACTTCGTAGCCACTGGTACCGCTTTGCGTCAGCGGCGAGGCGAACGTGCTGGTCGATATCGAACTCGTCGCGCTCAAGCGCTGGCGACACCAGGTCGCCCTGGCTGGCGGCGGAGATCACCGCCAGGCCGCGACCGATCGAGACATGGGCGCCGAGCAGGGCGAACGGTAGCACCTGCTCCAGCGTCGCACCCTCGAGGGCGCGCAGCACCAGGGTGATGCGCTCAGGCAGCAGCATGCGCACCTCCCGTGAAGGCCTGGAAGCCGGCCAGGAAGATCAGGTACTGCGCGTGCGTGTTCGCGTCGACAAAGCCGCTGCGCCCCTTCTCCAGTTCCGCAGCGCTGGCCTGGGTCGGGTTGGCCGCGATGAACATGTCGCGTGGGTCTGCTGCCTGGGCGGCAGCATTGACTCGCCCGGCCAGCATCAGGGACCCGAGCAGCACCTGCTGGCGCTGCTGCAGTTCCAGGTACTCGCGAATCGCCTTCACGATAAGCGAGTTCATTGAGCGGTCATCAGCGTCTGCTGCATAGGCCACCTGGTCGCGCATGCCATCGGGCAGGCGCACCACGAATTTGTCGGCGGTGCGCGAGTCGTATTCAAACGCCATGACTTGCCTCCTGCGCCTTGCGCTGACGGACTTCTTCGCGGTCGATCGGCATGCCCTTCGGTGCTTCGACGCCAATGCGGACGATCGCGCCGTTGACCTGCAGCACTCGCACTGTGATGCCGTCGCCGATCACGATCGACTGGCCGGCTTTCCGGGTGAGACACAACATGGTGATGCTCCTTTTCCAGGCAAGCCGAGGGCCTGCCGCGATTGATGGCATTCGCAAAAACAGGTGGATCAGTTCAGGTAGGCAGCGTCACGCCACCGCCAGGGCGCACTCTGCGCGCCGGGTAGCAACTCGTGTTTCAATCCTTCGCTCACCGCTGTTTCCGCCACGACGGATGCGCATTACCTGGTCGTCGCCGAGCATTCCGTGAACGGCCATCAGCAGTGCCAGGGTGGTCACGGCGGGGCTAATGACTCCGCGCTTGAATGCTTCGGCAACCAGGGACGCACGACGGGTAACACCCCACTTTGTCCCCAAGCACAGCAGGCGCTTCTTCACGCCGTCTTCGCTGATACCGAGGATGCGGGCTGCCTCCTTTCCGGAGGCGCCGCCAGCAACTGCAAGCAGGCACTCGAGCTCACGCGGAGCCGCGCCGTGGCCAAGCAGGCCTTGCCAGTTTCCAACAGTGATCATGCTTGCAGAGGTCATGGCGGATGCTCCGTGCGGTTTCAATGCATATAAAGTTACCTGTAGGTTAATTTGCAGGTCAATACCTGGGGGGAATTTTTTCATGCAGGCGAAAAAAAACCGCCAGGCGGCGGTTTCTTTTTGTTGGGCGGTCTACTTGGCGAACATACCCCACCAGAACACATGACCAATGATGGCGATTCCTTGGTCCTGGACCTCATCAAAGCTGTAATCTTCGTCTGGGTGCTCGTCGCGATTGAAGCTTCGAAGCCTTAGTCCTAGTGCAGTTCGGTAGACCTGTTTGATCCTCAACTGGCCGTTGTGATTGATGGCATAGAGATCGCCATCGATGATGTCGCCGAAAGAGTTTTTGCCAACGTCAACCCCCACAATTGCGCCATCTCTAAGCACGGGCAGCATGCTGTTGCCGCGAACGGAGACGCATTTGGCATCGCTGAACTTAACCCCATTCTTGCGCAGGCTGCGCTTCCCAAACCGCAAGGTCGAGCCTTCCGTTTCCTCAATTGCGAACCTGCCGGAGCCCGCAGCGAGCTCTACTTCGTGCAGGAACGGAACGAGCACCTCGTCGTCTGCCGCCGGGGACTCGTCATCCCAGATTGAAAAGTCAGCCATTTCTGGATGTGCAGCCTGGGCCGCAACTGGAGGCTCATCGACAGGGAGTTGTGTCGCATGACCCGAGTCCAGCCACAGCCTCTGAATTCCTAGCTTGTCTTCAACATCCCGCGCCAGCGCTTCCCCGATCCGCTTGCGATGTTCGGGCTTCCCAGTGAGGCAGCGGGATACGTAGCTGGGAGCTCTCTCAATCGCATCTGCCAGGCTAGCGATGCGTCCGTTGAAGCGAGTGCTCACAAGGTGTCTGAGGTTTTGCCGGCGAATTTCATAGATGTCCATATCTCAATTGTCCTGGCTCATGATCTGCGGGTAAATTCCCTGCGGGTGTTGATGGTAGGTAACCTGTAGGTTATCTTCTATGCACTCACTTGAAGGGCTGCCTATGAAACGAAAGCTTCAGCCTTTGCTCGCATGGCTCAAATCTGCTGATGACTGCAGCGTCATGGAGACTGGCACAACTCGGGCCTACCTGCGGCTGATTGGTTACGGTCAAAAGGTCGCGTCGGCCGAGATGTCCGTTGGCATCGAGCTGGCCACCGGCCGCTTGGTTACCCGCCAGATGCTTCGACCAGATGACTGGAATCGTCTGTGGCCGGAGCTTGCTGCGACCCTGACGCAAAAGATACCCCCAACTGATCAACATGATCAGTCCACAGAAGGTGCTGGTGATCCATCCAGTGCCGTCCCGCCGCAGGCCGCCGCATGAGCAGCTGGCCCGCTCTCTTTTTGTTGTCCGGTTGACTTAATCCGGGCAACAAAAAACCCGCCGTAGGAAGCGGGCTTTTCTCCCCACTCGGTAGGACGAGTGGATTACGTCGCATCGTCTGTAGGAGACGAGGATATGTCGCATCTAAAAAAGTATCACCGCACCAACGTCGGCGCAAGCCGCCGGGTCCCTGTGCCCCATCACGAAGCCGAACTGGAGCTTGGTAAGCGGGGTGCCCAATGACCACTTCACTTGTTACCACCTCACATCAATTCAACCAGAACGGCGAAGGGTTCTTCTTCGCAACGGTGCCGGGCGTCAATTGCACCGACGCGTTCAACCTCGCGAGCGCCGGCCTTGCCGCAGCGGAAGACCTGCTCGGCCAGCTCGTTCAGATCGATGAAAGCTGCCATTTGGCGTTTGCGGTTCGCGCTCTGGTGAGCCAGTCAAAGGCGTTGATCGACTCTGGGGTTGTGGCTGTCGAGCAGATTGAAGACGCGCCACGAAACTCACACGTTCCAGATCGTGGCGCGGAGGTTTCGGCATGAACAATCAGCCGCAAACCCTTGCTCATCCGTTCGCCACCGTGGGTATCCATGACGTGCTGGAGGCCTCGGGCGAGATTCCCCTGCACGAATCCTTGGACGCTGCTACTGACCGTCTCGAGGCGGTGGTTGCAGGCCTGCGTGACTTGATGCAGGAGCCGGCGGTTACGAACCACGCCACGCTTATCTACTACGCGGCCGAGGCGGCGCTGGCTCTTGTCTACGCCGCGCACGCCGGGGTCGAACCGCAGGGAGGTGCCGTATGAGCACAAATGAACTGGAAACCATAGCCCAGGACGCAACCTTCCAGATCCAGTGCGCCATGTGCCAGATCGATTGGCTGCGCGGGGTACTGCATGTGCTGGAAGATCGCCTCAAGAGTGCGGGAGATCAGCACGGCGCCAACGTGGCCAACCTGGCCATCTACAACACGGATGATTGGCACAACGCCATGGATGGAGAGCGGGAGAGCTTGGAAAAGCGCCTCGACTCTGCAGTCGCCGCGCCACAAAAAACGACCTCGCGGAATCGTGGCGCAGGAGGTGCGGCATGAACCTGGTCCCGTTCAGCTTCAAGGGCACACCCGTCCGCGTCGTCACCGACGAGCAGGGCGAGCCATGGTTCGTCGGCAGGGACGTGTGCGATCTGCTGGGCTACGCCAACGCTAGCAAGGCCATGGGGGATCACTGCCGTGGGGTAACGAAACGTTACCCCATCCTCGACAGCCTTGGTCGTACCCAGGAGGCCCGTGTGCTTTCCGAGGGTGACACCCTGCGCCTTATCGTAAACAGCACCATGCCGGCCGCCCAGGAGTTCGAGGCTTGGGTGTTCGATGAAGTGTTGCCGGCCATCCGGCGCACGGGATCCTACCAGCGCCCCATGACGCCTGCCGAGCAGTTGCTGGCGCAAGCGCAGACGATGGTCACGCTGGAGCGCCAGCAGGCCGAGCAGCAGGTGGCGCTCGAGCGTGTTGAGCACCGGGTGGAGGAGCTGAGTCAGACCATGGTCTGGGACCACTGCCCGCAGAACTGCCTGTCGCTGTCGGCGGTGAAGGCGACGATGCTGGCGCGCTACGGTCTGTCCGGGGCAGTCGTGGACTACGTGCTCAAGGAGTGGCCGCACCAGCCGAACCCCGCCGGCATGGTCCGCAACGGCCATGAGGACGCGAAGGGCAGCCAGTACCTGGTCTGGTCGAAGACGCTGGTCACCGTGGCGTTCAAGCGCTTCGTTGACGAGAGCGAAATGATCAACGCCACCCAGGCCTCCCATCCCTACTTCAACGGCCGGTTCCGCCTGGCGGGGAAGGTGCATCCATGAAACGGAGCCTGAGCAAGGCGCAGGTGATACAGCAGGTGGCCGACAGAGCTGCCGAGTTCTACCGAGCGCAGTCGATGGCGAGGCGCTTGAAGATGCGGCTTAACCGTGAGTACGGCGCGTTCTTCAAGGCCCGGGGGGAGCCCGACCCCAAGAGCCGTCGTATCGACCCCTCGAACCCGATGTACGACGCAGTGATTGCCTACACGGCAGACACCTACGAGCTGTACCAGAAGGCGCTGCGGGCCAAGCACAACGCCAAGCGAGCAATGGAATCAGCCATCAGGGCGATGATCGGCCCCGCCGTCGATCTCGAACCACCGCTTGCCCCATCGCCATTGCCACCTATGCCGCTGAGGCGCACCACCGCCACCGGGGAGACCTTGCAATGACCACTATCCCGAACCCTGTCCCGGAGCAACAGCAGCGCGCTGGCGCAACGATCATCAGCGGTCCTTGGCCGAGCTATGCCGGCTTCCGGGATCTGCCAGAGCGCGACCGCTGGGTGCTTTACGGAAGTGCGAAGGCCTATCGCGAGGCACTGGAGCAGCAAGGTTTCCAGATGGCCGAAAGTTACGGTGAATTCATCGGGCGGGTAACCGCAGAACTGGAGATTTGACATGAGCAACTACGGTTTCGTTTTCATCCTTTTTTGCCCCGTGATGCCTGGCGTCTACATGTTGGGTTGCTCGCATGGTTCGCCCACCAAGGTTGCCGAGGATCTGTCGCTTTCGCCAGGGGCGCCCGACGATTACGTCGTTGCTTACTACGCCGAGGTTAAAGATCCGGAGGCCTACCTCGAAAAGGTGATGAACCAATTCGAGCATCGACAGTTTTCACCGACCCGCAAGTTTTTCTCGGTGCCACTGATCGAACTGCTCAAGGCTTTCGATGGCGATGGTGAGCCGCATTCGACCTGGGATAGCGACATGGCTACTGAGGCCAGAAACCCTGGAAAGGTCGGCGGCGCGCAACCTCTTTGGTTTGAGCAGTCTCTTCATAGCCCAGGCTACATCGAGCGGTTGAGAAGGGGGCGAGAATGAGCACCATCCTGATGACCGCCTGCTGGCCGCTCGAGATGAGCGCCGCGCGAAAGTCGGTCTTGATCTCCCTGGCCGACAATGCCAACGACGACGGCGTGTGCTGGCCTTCCATCGCCAGGATCTGCGAGCGCACCTGCCTGAAGGAGCGGGCAGTGCGCAACGCGATCCGCTGGCTGGAAAGTGTCAGCCTGCTGGTGGCAAAAGAGCGGGCAGGGCGGTCGACCTACTACGTCGTAACCCCGGCATCTTATGCCCCAGGCATTAAATGCCCCCCTGCACCAGATGCCGGGGTCCCCGGCACCACGTGCCCCACACCCCGGCACCAGATGCCGGACACCCCGGCACTAGATGCCCCCAGAACCGTAATAGAACCCAAAGGTGAACCATCAAAGAACCGTAAAAGGGGAAGTGATGGGTTCACGGTAGAGCAGATGCTCGAACTGGCACCTACTGATCTGAGCGAGCAAACCGCTCGTGACTACTTCCAATTCCGGAAGAAGAAGGGGCCGCTGAATTTGACGATCTGGAACAACGTCCTGGCCGAGCTTGAGGGTTGTCGAGCGGCGGGCATCAGCCCCGACAAAGCCCTGGCCGAGGCAATGACCGCTGCTTGGCAGGGGTTCAAGACATCCTGGATTGTTGATCGTCTGAGGAAAGCAGCTTGGCCCCCTGCGAGTAGCGGAGTGCCGTCCCGCCTCAACAACCTCCCGCAGCACACCGACGATATGTACGAGGAGAGCCACGATGGCCGTGCAAATTTCTGATCTGTTCCACCGCACCCCGGCCAAGCGCATCTTCGCCGGCCAGTGCCCTGTCCACGGCGAAGTCGACAAGTCCGAGATCGAGCAGTTGGATGGTTCGATGCTGGCGCGTGGCTGCAAGCGCTGCCAGTGGGAGGCCTTGCACATGGCTCCACATGACGGCGAGGCCTACGCCCTGGCCAAGGCTCAGGCACTGGCGGAGCGCGCCACCGCGGCGCTGATCGGGGCCGGTATCACCCCGCGCTTCGCCGATGCCACGTTCGATGGTTATGTGACCGAGACCGACCAGCAGCGCAAGGCCCTGGCCAAGTGCCGGGACTATGCCGAGCAGTTCCCGAGCCACTTTCGCGCCGGCCGCTCGCTGTTGCTGACCGGCAACGTCGGGTGCGGCAAGACCCACCTGGCAAGCGCGATCGTGCGCACCGTCGTGGCCGACCAGTGCAGGGCGTTGATCATCCCCGCCAGCGACATCATCAGCATTGCCCGCGCCTCGATGGTCCCTGGCTCGGGCTACACCGACCGCGACGTGGTGCTGCACCTGGGCGGCCTTGATCTGCTGGCGATTGACGAGGTTGGCTGCCAGAAGGGCAGCGAGTACGAACTGGGCCTGCTGCACGCCATCATCGATCGCCGGTACCAGGCCGTGCTGCCGACGGTGCTGATCAGCAACCTGGGCGTCGATGGGCTGAAGTCCTACATCGGCGACCGCGCCCTGGATCGCCTGCGGCAGAACGGCGGTATGGCGGTTGGCTTCACCTGGTCCTCGATGAGGGCGGCGGCATGAGGGAGCTATTCAGCGACGAAGCCGAGCATGGCGTGCTCGGTGCAATCATGCAGGCCAGCCTGCAGCAGGACGCCGGCCTGGTCGAGGATATCCTCGGCCAGATGAGCTCCAGCGACTTCTACCGCGTCGATAACGCCGCCTTGTTCGAGGTCATGCTCGAGTGCCGCGACCGGAGCATGCCTATTGACCCTGTGACCGTTGGAACGATACAGCGCAACTTGCCGAGTTCTGGTTCGGTCATGGCCTATGCCGCCGAGCTGGCCAGGAGCGTCCCCTCGGTGGCTAACTGGAAGGCGTACGCCAGACACGTCAAGGAATGGGGTGTGATCCGTCACATCCTCGGCATCGCCGGCCAGGCCGAAGAAATGGTTCAGGCCGGAGCGCCGACTACCGAGGTCATCGCTGCCGCGCAACAGGCCATGGCAGACCTCCGTGATCTCGACGGCGAGACGAAGGGCTTCAAGCGGCTCGACCAATGGATGGGCGATGCCGCCGAGCTGGTGGACGAGAAGCACCGCGGTGTTGCGCCGAATTGGCCGGCCACTGGGCTCGACAAGTTGGACGACCTGGTCCAGGGCATACGCCCGAAGAAGGTCACGGTGATCGCCGGCCTGCCCGGCAGCGGCAAGACCACGCTGGCGCTACAGATCGCCCAGCACAACGCCGTCAAGGAGCGTAAGCCGTGGCTGGTGTTCTCCATCGAAATGCCGGGTGAGGAACTGGGGCTGCGCGCCATCGCCTCGCTGGGCGGGGTGGCGCTGCACAAGCTGGATAACCCAGCACGGATGGGCGAGGACGACTGGGCACGGATGGGTGCGGCTGTCGCTCAGGCCCTGGATGCCCCGCTGTTCGTCTGCGATGACCCCGTGCAAACCCCGGCGAGCATCCGTGCTACGGCGCGCCAGTGCCAGCGCGAGCACGGCCTGGCCGGGATCGTGGTCGACTACCTGACGCTGGTGCGCGGCGATCGTGCCGGCCGTAGTCGCAGCGAGGAAGTGGGGAAGATCAGCAAGGCCCTGCTGCAGTTGGCCAAGGAAATGGCGATCCCGGTCATCGAGCTGGCGCAGCTGAACCGCGAATCCACCAAGCGAGTCGGGAAGAAGCCGCAGTCCAGCGATCTGCGCGACTCCGGCGAGATCGAGGCCGACGCCAGCTGCATCCTGATGGTGCACCGCGACATGGACAGCGAGGAGGGCCAGAACGGCCTCACCGAGATCCTGATGACCAAGTGCCGCCATGCCCGCGTCGGCAGCTGCATCGTGCAACAGGAGGGCCAGTACGGCCGCTTCGCGAACCTCTCCGGCTCGATGCCGAGCGACGACGAGATCGAGGCGGGGCGGGGCAGCTATGCCCAGCGGTACAAGGGGGCTGGCCAATGAACAAGTTCACATTACCGATCCGCTTCCGCTGGTGGGGGAAATCGGCTGGCGCCAAGCCGCCTTGCCGCACGCCGGCACCACCGCAACCGATGACGGGCGGGATGATCCTGCCCGACGACGCGGTGATCGTCCCGGCCGCTGAGCCAACGTCCTACCCAGAGGCCGAGCGGATCGCTGCATCGATCCGGGATTACCCGGGTGACTGGGGCTGGCGCGTCAAGGGGTACGAACTGGCACACACGCCGACGGGCTTCGCCATATGGGTCGCGAACGAAGATTACGGTCTGGCCGAGGTTTCGAACGGCCACAAGCACAAGTTCGAACCAGGCGAGCAGGTGATCATCTGGCCGGCAGTGCAGGGGTGGCTGTCATCCCACAAGAGCGGCTTCAGCGGTCGCTTGCCCAAGGTGAAGCTGAGTTGCAGGAAAGGCACCTGGCGGTGCGTATCTGACCAGCACCCGTGGGCTGGTGCTGGAGGTTCGCCAGCTGATGCCTACCGATCCTGGTCCCGAGCTGTATCGATCGAGGCGCGCACTGACCAGCGCCCAGGTGAAATTCTGCACGTATGGAGTGCCGCACAATGAGCAATGTAACTGCGGCACTGCCGCGCAGAATGCTAGCTGACTTCCAGCCGATAGTTTACCAAGGCGTCATGGCGGCGATCGTCAGGGTGCTGGCGGCGGACAGCACCAGCAACGCCACCCGGCAGAGCTGGCAGAAGCTGATCGACTCAGGCCCGCGCACTGGCGGGTTCAGGGCGCTGCTGTCGGCTCGGGATCAATTCGACTACGACTGCATCCTACACGCGCTTCTGCACCGAGAGCTGAGCCCGGCGCACTGGGATGTGCTGGTGGGCAAGTTCTCGACGCACAAGGCTAACCGCGTCAGTGCAATCGCCCGAAGCATTCCCCGCATTAGCTCGCCGGCACCGGCCCTGTTCGTCTACAAGGCCACGACCGTGTGGTTCATCCCGAAGATGAAGGGCAAGCAGGGTAAGCGCTCCACCGACGTTGCTGTCCTGCCTGACGAGTTCTACGACATGAACACCTGGGACGTGGATGCACGCCCCGATTCAACCCGCACCCGATGGCGCCGAGGTATCCATAAGTGCCTGGAGGAGTTGGAGGAGGGCGCGGTCATTCATGTGACCGAGATTCTTGAGAGGGAGCAGCTGATCGATTGAAGTGGTTGACAATGGTGAGCGAATGAGCGAAATTGCCAACCATCCTCAGATCCCTGCGCGTAACCGGGATTGAGAGGCAAAGCCCTGGCCATAACAGCCGGGGCTTTTGTTTATGTGCTGGAAAGGAATCGAGCATGGAAATTACCGCATCAAGTATTGCCGCTGAGTTCAAACGCCAAGTCGATAGCCAACTGCCCGCTGAGCCAATCTCAACCGGAGGCTTCCACCACATCACGATCAAGGTCTCTGCGCCGCCCGGAGTGAGCATCGGTACCTACTTCGACGCCATTGGGATACTGCTGCAACAGCTGGCAGATGAGCGCCCCGAGTGGAAGATTGGGCTCGAAGGGGACCCGAGTGATCTGGTGATCGAGTTCATCCGGTGGCGGAGAGGCACAGAGAAACCCCGGCCAGTTAGCCGGGGTTTTTGCATTTACGCCTTGCCGTATTGCTTGTCTAGCCAAGCGTTCAGATCGTCACGCTTATGGGGCGCGCTCCCTGGAGCATGCTCTAGCTTATGCGCCACAAGGCTCCGGTTCTCATCGTTTTGTTTGTAGTTTCGAGTCTTCAGGTATTGCTCAATGAAATGCTCGACCTCCCACTCTTCGGTCATCGATACATAAATGCGGTCAATTTTCCCGCGATATTTTTTGTTGTCGTCACTTTTCCAAACCATGGTTAATACCTTTTCTTAGGTGGCGAATTGCCACGCTTTTTGATACCACCATTTTGCGATTGGATCCACTCGTCGAAGGTCGCCTAGTTCGATGAAGCCATTCCAATATCCACTCATTCCAAGCCTCGGCACCTGCCGGGGCTTTTTCATTCCTGGAGCAAGCAGATGTGCGAAGAGTCGAAGCGCCTCAAGCAATACGTCATCGACGCCGTCGTTGGCGGCAACCTTGATCGCCTGGGCCCCAGCCTGGCCAGCCTGTCCAAGGTTGATCCGGGCGAGTACCTGGCCCTGACCCGCCAGCTGCTCGACACCGAGCTGCCCAAGCAGGTGAGCACGCTGGTCTGTATTTCGCTGCCGGAATTCTTCCATGCCGATGGGTCGGTGTATGGCGCGGTCTTCTCGGGTTCTGGTGGCGCCTTCTCCGCCTTCTCCTCCTTTACCACGAGCGTCCATCAGGCAGGTGTCGGCCTGGCCCTGGAGGACGTTCAGCGCATCGTCGCCGAGACTCTTGCCGAGTATGAGGCTGGCGTCCTGAAGAAGGTCGCCGAGCTGAAGGATCGGTTGTCCGAGCTCGACTTCCTGCTCAGCGGACACTCTGCCGTCGATCGCTCCATCGCCAGCCTGGCCCGCACTGACCTGACCAAGGGTCATGCCCTGCTGGTCGCCGCGGTCAACCCCACAAAGTAACCCTGCTCCCGCCCCGGGAGGAATCGAGTATGTCCAACATGCCAGACAAACCAGACACCTGGGCGATTGCTCTTGCGTGGTTGAGCCAGCATTCGCCTCTCCTGTACGCGGCTGGCCTTTCCTGCGCGATGGCAGTCCTTCGGATCACATACGGTGGCGGCACCCGTCGCCAGATGCTGGTCGAGGGCGCCATCTGCGGCGGCCTGACCCTGACCCTGACCATGATCAGCGGCTTCGAATTCTTCGGTCTACCGCAAAGCATGGCCGCCTTCGTCGGTGGCTGGGTTGGCCTACTTGGCGTGGACAAGGTCCGCTCCATTGCTGACCGCGTGACTGACTTCAAGCTACCTACCCGCAAAGCGGAATGATCCGCGCCACAACATCGACATGCGCCGTTTCGTGGCGCGAGGTACCGCAATGATCACCCTGACCGACATCAACCGCCGCCAGCACTTCCTGGCGCCGACCGCCATTGCCCGTGTGCAGGAGGCCGGCACCAGCTCCCAGTGGCACGGCATCTGCGCCATCGTTCACACGTTCGACGGCCAGGTGCTGGAGGTGCGTGAGCATGCTGCCCATATCGCCAGCCAAGTCGGCCTGCGCAGGACGGAGTGATGGCCAGGACGCGGGCGGCATACACCCCCTGCAAGCTCTATGTGGACGGTGCCGATGGCATCGCGGTCGGCGACTTCATCACCACGGCTGCTGGATCTGCCTACCTAGTGCAGACGCTTCGGGTCAGCCGTACCCGGGCAGAGCGCAAGCACATGGATTGCCTGCGCTGGCCAATCGCCGAGGTACCGCCCGATGCGCGGCGCTACCAGCTGACCTGGTATAGGAGGTGAGCAATGGCCTGTAGTGGATGCGCCGCCCGGCGCGAATGGATGAAGAAGTGGACAAGGGTTGCCTATGAACGAGCAAGAGACCTCATTGCTGGAGCAGATTCTGGCCGAGCAGAGGAAGCAGACCAGCCTGCTCGAGCAGATCGCGCTGAACCAGCTCGCACTGATCGAAGCGCTGGCTGATGACCAAGGCGTCGACACTGGCGAAGTGCCGCTGACCTACATGGATGGCAAGCCATGCCGATGAGGCCGCAGCGGCCGTGCCGGGCCCAAGGGTGCCGAGCGCTGCACCGCAACGCCAACGGCTACTGCGATGGTCATGCAGCTCTCGCTGCTGAACAGGCCAAAGCCTGGGCCACCCGCAAGGGCTCAGGTAGAGGTGGTCGCCCATGGCGCCGGCTGCGTGACCGCATCCTCAAGCGTGACCAGTACCTATGTCGGTGCGACGACTGCGCCAGGCTCGGCAGGATTCGAGAGGCTGATGAGGTTGACCACATCGTGGCGCTTGCCCATGGCGGTACCGATGACGACAGCAACCTGCGGGCGATCAACCGCGACTGCCACAGGGCCAAGACGCAGCGGGAGTCGAAAACGATCAAAAAATGATCGAAAACGACATAGATGGGACGAAATCTCATTGACGGGGAGGGGGAGGGTCAAAAGTTCAGGCCCTTTCGCTCGGACACCGCGCCCTCAGTCTTTTTTTTACACCCGCGAAATATAAAGTTTAGTGGAGGCGCCGATGCCAGGGGTTGCCGGGCGCTCCGGCCGTCGCCCAAAACCCACGGCCCAGAAGGTGCTGGCCGGAAATCCCGGCAAGCGCAAGCTGAACACGGACGAGCCGGACTTCGCTCTGGTGACCAACGTTGATCCGCCGGATTGGTTGTGCGAACACGCCACTCGGGTTTGGCAAATGCTGGTGCCGGAGCTGCTCCGCGCCAAGGTGCTCGCGCTCACTGACATGCACAACGTCGAGGCTTTCTGCACGGCCTACGGCAACTGGCGACTGGCTCAAGAGTCGGTGCGCACCCACGGCATCGTGGTCGCGGGAGCCACCGGCGGCCCGGTGAAAAACCCGGCGCTTACCGCGGCGAACGAAGCGATGCGCCAGATGGTCACCTTCGGTTCGATGCTGGGGCTCGATCCCGCGAGCCGCACGCGCATCATCGGCGGCAACAAGCAGAAGACAACGAACCCATTCGCAGGCTTGCTCGAGTGACCAATGGCCAGGACCAAGTACACCAACGTCGACAAGGCGATGGCGTGGGCAAGGTCCGTCCTGAAAGGCAAGTTCCCGGCCTGTTGCTACATCCACCAGGCGATCGAGCGCCACTTTGACGACGTAGCCGCCAGTCGCTCAAAGAACTACCCCTACAAGTTCGACCCGGCCAAGGCCGAGAAGAAGCTGCGGTTGATGCAGCTGCTGCCACACACGAAAGGTGAGTGGGCGTTCAAGCGGCAGCTGATCACACTGGAGCCTTGGCAGTTGTTCGGCCTGGCCTGCACATTCGGGTGGGTGAGGAAGAAGGGCGGATATCGGCGCTTCCGCGAAAGCTACTGGGAGGTGCCGCGTAAGAACGGTAAGTCGGTGATCGCCGCTGGTGTTGGCATCAGCATGTTCACTGCCGACAACGAGTTCGGCGCCGAGGTCTACTCGGGCGCTACCACCGAGAAGCAGGCGTGGGAGGTGTTCCGCCCGGCGCGGCTGATGATCAGCCGGTCGCCGATGCTGATCGAGGCGGCAGGCATTGAGGTCAACGCCTCGAATCTGAACATCCCGTCCAACGGCAGCCGCTTCGAACCGCTGATCGGCAACCCTGGCGATGGTGCATCGCCTTCCTGCGCGATCATCGACGAATTCCACGAGCACGACAGCGCAGCCCAGTACGACACGATGCTCACCGGCATGGGCGCACGCCGACAGCCGCTGATGTTCATCATCACCACTGCCGGAGCGAACATCGAGGGGCCGTGCTACGACAAGCGGCGTCAGGTAATCGAGATGCTCAACGGCACGGTGCCCGACGACGAACTATTCGGCTACATCTGGACGCTGGACGAAGGCGACGACTGGACCGATCCAAAGAACTTGGCCAAGGCCAACCCCTGCATGGGGGTGTCGGTATTCCAAGAGTATCTGGAGAGTCAGCTGGCTCGGGCGATTCGCTCCGCCAGGTTCACCAACACCTTCAAGACCAAGCACCTCAATCTGTGGGTCAGCGCGAAGTCTGGCTTCTTCAACATGGAGAGCTGGAAGGCGTGCGAGGACAAGACGCTCAGCCTCGACCAGTTCGAGGGTCAGGAGTGGATTGCTGGATTCGACTTGGCGCGAAAGCTCGACATGAACTCCAGGGCCAGGCTGTTCTGGCGGGAGATCGACGGGAAGATCCACTACTACAGCGTGGCGCCTGCGTTCTGGGTACCGGAAGACACTGCCAACGACGTGGACAACAAGCGCATGACCGAGCGCTTCCAAGCCTGGGTCAACACCGGGCACCTGACGGCCACGCCAGGCGCCGAGGTCGATTACCGCGAAATCCTCGAGGACACGAAGGAAGCCAACAAGCTGGCACCGATCAGGGAGAGCCCGATCGACCCGCACGGCGCGACGGGCCTGAGCCATGACCTGGACGACGAGGGCTTCAACCCAATCACCATTACCCAGAATTACACCAACATGTCCGACGGCATGAAGGAGCTGGAGGCAGCCATTGAGGCGGGCCGCTTCCATCACGACGGCAATCCGATCATGACCTGGTGTATCGGAAACGTCATCGGCAAGAACCTGCCGGGTAACGATGACGTGGTGCGACCAATCAAGCAGGGCGAAGACAACAAGATCGACGGCGCCGTGGCAATGATCATGGCTGTTGGATCGGTTCTGCGCCTGGCTGCCGAAGGCTCTGTCGGCTTCGACAACTTTTTCGCCAACCCTATCGTGGTTGGCTAATGGGACAACCTATGAAAACTGGCCTGATCATCTTTCTGGTGCTTGCTGCCGGCGGCTTGCTGCTGGGCGTCGCTGGCGTATACGTGCTGGCCGGCCTGGGTTACGCGTTGCTGGCTGCGGCCGGCTCGCTTCTGGTCGCCGCGGGTTTCATTCGCAAGGGGTTGATCGGTGGCTAAATCACTCACTCAGATTCTCGGCCAGGCCCTAGTGAAGTCGGCCGAGCCGGGAGTGGCATCGAGCCTGGCGGGCTGGGCGGGGCGCAAGATAGGCCTCACCGACTCCGCCTTCTGGAACACCTTCTACGGCACCGACTCGGCATCAGGGAAGGTGGTCAGCCAGCAAACGGCTCTCCAGCTTTCGACTGTGTGGGCTTGCGTGCGGCTGATCGCCGAAACCATCGCGACGCTGCCGATCGCCCTGTACGAGGACAAGAACGGCGCGCCAGTGGTGGCCAGCTCGCACCCTGTTAACTTCGTGATCAGCCAGCAGCCGAATGCTGACCAAACCCCGGTGGAATTCTGGGAAAACGTCATGGCCAGCCTGCTCCTGCAAGGGAACGCATTCTGCGAACCCCACCAGAGCGGCCGGTCGCTGACTAGCCTGGAATTTCTACTGCCGCAGAACATGTCGCCACCGCGGCGCTTGGCGGACGGTTCTATCGAGTACCGCTACACCGACAACTCCGGCAAGCCCCACACGCTGACCGAGGATCAGATGGTGCATGTGCGTGCCTTCGGTGTGGACCCGCTGTGCGGTCTCTCGCCCCTTGCATACGGGCGGCAAGTACTGGGCTCGGCAATGGCAGCTGATGAGTCGGCGGCCAAGATGTTCGCCAACGGCATGAAGCTTGGCGGCGTCCTGTCTACGGACCAGATCCTCAAGCCGGACCAGCGGAAGGACATCCGCGAGGACATGATCAAGCAGTTCTCCGGAGCGACGAACCACGGCAAAACGATGGTGCTTGAGGCAGGCATGAAGTACCAGCAGGTCTCCATGACGCCTGAAGATGCCCAGATGCTGCAGACCAGGGCCTTCAATGTCGAGGAAATCTGCCGCTGGTTCCGGGTGCCGCCGTGGATGGTCGGGCACACGCAGAACTCAACCAGCTGGGGCACCGGCATGGAACAGCAGATGATTGGCTTCCTGTCCTTCACCCTGCTGCCCTGGATCAAGCGCATCGAGATGTGTGCAAACCGGCGCCTGCTGCGCCCAGACGAGCGTCGGCGCTTCTACGTGAAGTTCAACCCGGAAGGGCTGCTTCGCATGGACAGCGCAGCGCGGGCGGCCTTCTACAGCTCGATGACGCAGAACGGGATCTACAGCCGGGACGACTGCCGCCGCAAAGAGAACCTGCCTCCTCAGGGTGGGAACGCCTCGAAGCTCACCGTGCAATCCAACATGCTGCCGATCGACAAGCTGGGCGAAGACCCCGGCGGCGCCAACCAAGCCAAGGCAGCGCTGCTCGACTGGCTCAACGATCAGCCAAGAGGTAACACCCCATGAGACACAAGGATCGACTGGCAGCGGTCAAGTACCGCTCTTTCGACTATGACGTGAAGGCTGTCGGTGAAGACGGCCTTTTTTCTGGCTACGGCTCGGTGTTCGGCGTGGTCGACAGCTACAACGAGGTGGTTGCACCAGGTGCTTTCCTGGAGTCGATCGAGGATGCCAAGGCCAAGGGCCGCACCTTTCCCGTGCTCTGGCAGCACCGTACCGGCGAGCCGATCGGCAGCTGGGATATCGCCACCCTGAAGGAGGACGAGCGCGGTCTGTTCGGCGCCGGTGAGCTCTGGCTGGAGGATGCCCCATACGCCCGCATTGCCTACCGAGGCATGCAAACCCGTTCGATCACCGGCTTGTCGATCGGCTACTACGTGCGCGAATCCAGCTTCGACGAGAAGACTCGGATTCGAACTCTGACGAAGCTCGACCTGATCGAGATCTCCATCGTCACCGTGCCGGCTAACGACGAGGCCCGCACCGACACCATCAAGTCGAAGCTCGCCCACGGCGGCCTGCCTTCGATGCCCGAATTTGAGTTGCTCCTGCGCGAGGCAGGCTTCTCGAAAACTCAGTCGGCGGTGATTGCCAACCGCGGGCTGCAGCACCTGCTCCGGAGCGAGTCCGAGGGCGACCTGGCAGCAATTGAAATCGCTGAGGCGCTGAAGGCGCGCCCGGCACTTTCCCTCCCTTCGTTTTGAGGAATCACCATGCATAACGCCATGAGCAACCAGGCTCGCTCCGAACACCGCCAGTTCCAACGCAAGGAGCACGCCGACGACAAGATCCAGTTGAAGGCGGTCAACGACCTGCTCGACCAGCGTGATCAGGAGATCAAGGCTTTCGCCACCAAGGCCGCCGCCGAGATCAAGGAACACGGCACCATCCTCGCGGACACCAAGACCGTTCTCGACGGCCTGGTGAAGGACGGCCTCGGCCTGCAGGACCGCCTGCAGGAGCTCGAACAGAAGATGGCCCGCCGCTTCGCCGCCAACGATCCGGTCGAAGCGAAGTCCGCCGGTGAAGAGCTGTCCGAGTCGGAGGACTTCCAGAACCTGCAGACCCGTGGTCGCGGTATCGCACGCATCGGCCGCAAGGCGGTGACCAACATCACCAGCGCCACGACTGGTACCGGCGGCGTCGGCGCCGGCATCCAGCCGACCCGCCTCCCAGGCATCATTGTTGGGCCCGAGCGTGAGTTCACCATCCGCGACCTGATCATGCCCGGCCGCACCTCCTCGAACTCGGTCGAGTATGTGCGCGAGAGCGGCTTCCAGAACATGGCCGCCCCGCAGGCTGGCGAAGGCGCGGCCAAGGCCCAGTCGGACCTGTCCTTCGAGCTGAAGGACACCCCGGTACGCACCATCGCCCACTGGTTCCGCGCCTCCAAGCAGGTCCTGGCCGATATCCCGCTCTTGCAGAGCTACATCAACGGTCGCGCCATCTACGGCCTGAAGTACAAGGAAGAGGAGCAAATCCTGGCGGGCGACGGCACCGGCCAGAACCTGTTGGGCCTGATTCCTCAGGCAACCGCCTTCAACAACGCTCTGCGCAAGACTGGCGACACCAAGATCGACACCCTGCGCCGCGCCATCCTGCAGGTCCGTATCGCCGAGTATCGCGCCTCGGCCATCGCCCTGAACCCGGCCGACTGGGCCGACATCGAACTGACCAAGGACGCCAACGGCTCCTACATCTGGGTGAACGTCCAGGAGGGCGGCGTGCAGCGCCTGTGGAAGCTGCCTGTTGTGGACAGCAACGCGGTACCGGAAGGCGAGTTCCTGGTTGGCGCGATGAACATCGCGGCCCAGGTATTCGACCGTGAAGAAGCTGCTGTCGAGGTGTCCACCGAGGACGGCGACAACTTCCGCACCAACATGGTCACCATCCGTGCTGAGGAGCGTCTGGCGATGGCGGTGTACCGTCCCGAGTCCTTCGTCCACGGCGAATTCCAAGCCACCCCATAATCAGACCAGGAGCGCGCCCGGGAAACCGGGCGTTACCGCACATGCCAGATATCACCGTCGTAACGACCAAGGGATTCATCAACTGCAACTCCTACGTCAAGCGGGATCGCGAGATCACTGTCTCCGAACTGCGCGCCCAGGATCTGCTGCGTAACGGTCTGATCAAGGACTACCGGGAAAAGAGCGCGCCAACGCCGGACAACAAGATGGCTCCCGATCCTGACAACAAGGATCAGAACAACCCACCACCACCACCGCCTGCGGCAACTCGTGCGCTCAGCCTCAAGCAGGAAGGCCACGGTAAGTGGATCATCATCGGCGAGGACGAGAAGCAGGTTGGCGAGTTCGTGGGCAACAAGGCTGACGCCCAGAAGGAACTGGATCGCCTGGTTGCTGAGGCCAAGCCGGCGCAGGAGTAAGCCATGTCCGTAATTGCTATCGACTTGGCCATGCATCACCTGCTGGCCGAGCCAGAGGACCAGGCGCTGGTCCAGGCCCAACTCGACGCGGCCGAGGGTGCTGCGATGAACTTCCTGAATCGCCGGTTCTACCTGGATCAAGTTGGACTCGACCAGGCGCGAGCTGGCGTGCCAGCGGCAATGCTGGCGGCCAAGGAGGCCAACGCCGCGTCGGTAGCAGCTGCCGAGCAGGAGCAGGACCACACTCTGCGCTGTCGCCTGCTCGACCACGCCCGTCAGGCGCTGGCCGACGCCTACGATCAGGCCGACGCCATCGCCTACGGCATGGTGATCAACCCCGCGATCCAGGCTGCTTGCTTGCTCAAACTTGGCCATCTGTTCGCCAACCGGGAGGAGGTGGTCACCGGCACCATAGCCACCGAACTGCCGCTTTCGTCCCAGCACCTGTTGATGCCGTACCGCATCCGGATGGGTGTGTGATGCTGGCCGGCAAGCTCCGGCACCGCATTGATGTTCAGGAACTGGTGCCGGTACGTGACCCTATCACTTTGGAGTTCGGCGAGCCGGAATGGGTCACCCGCTGGGCCAAATGCCCGGCGAGCGTCGAGGACCTTTCCGCACGGGATTTCATTGCGGCGCAGGCCGGCCAGGCCCAGGCCACGGGCAGGATGGTGATCCGGTACCGCCCAGGGGTTCTGCCGACGATGCGCATCCTGTACCGCGGCGAGGTGTACAGCATCGTCGGCCCGCCTCTGGCTGACGCCAAATCAGGGCTCGACTATCTGACGATCCTGGTCGAGAAGGGGGTGAAGGATGGCTGACGGTGTCGAGTTTTCCATCACCGGCCTGGACAACCTACTCGGCAAGCTCGACGCGGTCGCTTACGACGTCAAGCGCAAGGGCGGGCGGGCCGCGCTGCGCAAGGCCGCCCAGGTGGTGGTGCAGAACGCCAAGGATCGCGCCGAGCGCATCGACGACAAGGAGACTGGACGCTCGATCGCTGACAACATCGCGCTGCGCTGGAATGGCAAGTTGTTCAAGCAGACCGGCGACCTTGGCTTCCGGATCGGCGTGCTGCACGGTGCGGTGCTGAAGAACGGTGGCGACCTCAGCCCGAACTCCCCGACCCCGCACTGGCGTCTCATCGAGTTCGGTACCGAGAAGATGGCGGCTGTTCCGTTCATGCGCCCAGCGCTGGCCGACAGCATCAGCCAGGTAACGAGCACCTTCGTCACCGAGTACGAGAAGGCGATCGACCGCGCTATCCGGCGCGCTGCAAAGAAGGCGGCATCCACATGACACCACCAATCGTTGAAGCCTGCTCTCAGAGCGCCGCTGTGACTGCGCTCCTCGGAACTGGCGCGGGCATGCGCCTGTACTCGTTCGGCGAGGCGCCGGACAACGTGGCGAAGCCCTATGTCGTGTGGCAACTGGTCAACGGCAGCCCGGAGAACTACCTGGCCGGCCGCCCAGACGCCGATGGCTTCACCCTGCAGGTGGATGTGTACGGCAGCACGGGCCCCTCGTCCCGCTCAGTCAGGGATGCCATTCGTGACGCGATCGAGCTACAGGCCTATGTCACGCGGTGGGGCGGCGAAACCCGCGACCCCACCACCAAGAACTACCGAACCAGCTTCGACGTGGACTGGATAGTCCGCCGTTGAGCCAACCAGGCCCGCCTTGAGCGGGCTTTTCTTTGCCCGACAGGAGACCACCATGTCGATCTTGACCCAAGGCACCCAGGTCTACTCCCTGATGCCTCCCCTCACTGGCACCGGCCCATCGACTGTAGTGGAGGTCGAGTGCGCTACCGCCTTCAACCCTGGCGGCGCGCCGGCCGAGCAGATCGAGGACACGTGCCTCAGCTCCACTTCTCGGACCTACAAGAAGGGCCTGCGCACCCCGGGCCAGGCCTCGCTCACCATCAACGCCGACCCGAACAGCGCGAGCCATGTTCGCCTTCACCAGTTGTCCGAGACTGACGGTGACACCACCATCAAGTGGGCGGTTGGCTGGTCCGACGGCACCGCAGTGCCTACCGTGGCCGCGGCTGGCAGCCTGGACGCGATCACCGTTACCGCCGGCGGCAGCGGCTACACCAGCGCGCCTACCGTGACCCTCACCGGCGGCGGTGGCAGCGGCGCGACCGCCGTGGCCGTGCTGGAGGATGACGAGGTGGTAGCTATCAATATCACCAACCCAGGGACCGGCTACACCAGCGCGCCGACCGTGGGCTTCACTGGCGGCGCTGGCTCGGGGGCTGCGGCCACCGCCACCGTCAACCTGGAAGAGGACTTCGTCCTGCCACCGTCGCGCACCTGGTTCGTGTTCGAGGGCTACGTCGCCGACTTCCCGTTCGACTTCGCCGCCAACGCCGTGGTCAGCACCGCGGTATCCATCCAGCGCTCGGGCGGTTCCGCCTGGATCAAGAAGACCACCTGAGGTAGCCAATGAAGCTCAACATCGACAGCCTGCGACAAGCGGGCGCTTTCACCGGCCGCCCAGTTGAGAAGGAGATCAGCTGGCGGCAAGGCGATGACACCCTCACGGCGACGGTGTTCGTTCGCCCGCTGGGCTACCAGAGCGCCGTCAGCGACGTCCTCGCGGCCGGCGGCAAGCAGGACAGCATTGCCGGCCGCATCGCTGCGGCCATCTGCGATGAGGAAGGCAACCCGGTGTTCACCGCGCAGGACATCACGCATGGCCCGCTCGATCCGGACGAGCTGGCGAAGGACCGCAACAGCACCAAGCGCCTGGGCGCCCTGGACGGCAACCTCACCGTAGCTCTGCTCACGGCGATCCACGAGGTGAACAACCTGGGAAAGATGCCGAACTCAGCGAGCTCGACGAGCTCTGGCACGAGCTCGTCCTCGCCGGCGTCGGCGGGCGCACGATCGCGCAAGCCCAAGAAGCCCTGAGCCTGCGCGAGTTTCACTCCTGGGTGAAGTTCAGGAATCGCCGCGGCTCTCTCCACATCGGTATGCGTGTGGAGCGCGCTGCGGGGCTCCTGGCGTCGATCCTGGCCAACCAAGGTCGCAACACCAAGCTGAGGTCGGAGCCGTTCACCCCGGCTGATTTCTGCCCTCATGACGATCGCCATGCCACAAGCCTTGAACGGGCCATGGAGGATTGGGCCTGACTATGGCTCTTTGGTCTGAGGCTGCCGGATGTTAGATTGCTCAATTTGCATGGAAGGCGACTAGCCATGGCAGCTGATGTGAACACCTACATGGGAATCGGCACGGCGGTAACCGCGGCACTGTTCTATTTTCCTCCAACGATAGTTGCGTGGATCAGGCAGCATCCGAACCGCGTTTCGATTTTCCTGCTCAACCTGCTGCTCGGATGGACGGTGATTGGGTGGTTCGTTGCGCTTATATGGTCGGCATCTGCAATTCGGCGATACCCCCTATCTGACACCTTTAAAGCGCCGGAACAGCCTGCGCCGGAGAACGATAGCTATCGGCGACTCGAACAGCTGGCCAACCTGAAAGAGCGCGGCCATCTAACCCAAGAAGAATTCGATGAGGAAAAGCAGAGAGTTCTAAAGGGTAGGTAGTCAGACAAGCAACGAGCCCGCTTTTGCGGGCTTTTTTTCGCCTGGAGGAAAGCATGGCGAGCCGTTCTCTTGGCACATTAACTCTCGACTTGATCGCGAGGATTGGCGGCTTTACCGGTCCTATGGACAAGGCCGGTCGCGAAACTCAGAAGCAGATGGCGGAAATCCGAAAGCATGCCGAGCGCTTGGGTGCAGCTGTGGGGGCATCTTTCGCTGCTATCCCCGCTGTTGTGGCCGGCCTGGTCACCAGCTCGGCTGCAGCCGCCAAAGAGATATCAAATCTGTCCGCACTCGCTGGTCTCAGCACAACTGAGTTCCAGAGATACGCCGCCGCTGCAGCTTCGGTCGGCGTTCAGCAGGACAAGCTTTCGGACATCTTCAAGGACACCAACGACAAAGTCGGAGACTTTCTTGCCACTGGCGGGGGTGAGCTGAAGAACTTCTTCGAGACGGTGGCTCCTAAGGTTGGCGTTACTGCGGAGCAGTTCCGTAAGCTGAACAGCGCGGATGCGCTACAGCTTTACGTTAGCAGTCTCCAGAAGGCAAATGTCAGTCAGGCACAAATGACCTTCTTCATGGAAGCGATCGCCGACGAAGCCACGGCCTTGGTTCCACTTCTTGCCAACGGCGGGAAGAAGTTCAAAGAGCTGGGCGATGCCGCGCAGTCTGCCGGCATGATTATGGATGAGCAGACGATAGGAGCTGCCCAGCAGTTCAGCACTGAACTGACTGTTATAGGTCAATACGCCGCTTCCGCAAAGACTGCGCTTGCAGCGGAATTCATGCCTGTTCTTGCCCAACTTTCCAAAGACTTTGCTGACACCTCTAAGCAGGCTGGAGGCTTGCGCAACGTAGTTCATGAGTTCGCCGATGATTTCGTTGAGGTCACGGCAATGACTGCCAGCCTCGCCGACGGCATCGGTCGGGCATTTACAATTGTTGCAGCAAACATTGCGAGTGGATTTGCCACGACGATGGCCTATCTGCAAAGCATTGGAGCAACGGCAAACACATTGCTCGGCGCTGTCACATTTGGCGACATGTCCAAGGACTTCAAAAAGAATGCCGAGCAGCTCACGAGCGACGCGATCATCAGCTCAAGAACCGCTGGCAGTATCATGTCGGAAGTTGTTGATGCCTTTAACAAGCCTTGGTCCGGCGACGTAATTCGCGATTACGTCAAGCAAGCAAAAAAGGCTGCGGCCGACCTACCCAAGATTGCGCCGCCAGGAAACGGTAGCCCCGGTATTGTCGGCCAGACTGATGCGCAGAAGGCTGCTCAAAAGGCTGCCGAAGCTGCGCAGAAGAAGCTCAGTCAGGCATTCGAGAACTCCGAAGAGAACTACCAGCGCCAGATCGCCCTGATCAACACCGAGGTCGACAAGCGCAAGGACGCCACCGAGGTGGCGAAGCTTCAGTTCGAGTTGGAATCCGGGAAGCTGCACGGCCTGAGCGCCCAGCAGCAGGACCGGCTGAAAGGACTGGCCGCCGAGCTCGACCAGCTCAAGCAGATCAAGCAGCAGAACGAGGATGCCAAGAAGCTGGCCGCCTTCAGGGCCAACGTGGGCGAGGACTACCAGACCGCGCGCAGCGGGTTTGACCAGGAGCTGGCCGGCGCCGGTCGCGGCGACAAGTACAAGGAGCGGCTGAAAGAGCGCCTCGCGATTGAGGAAGACTTCAACCGGCAGCAGCGTGAACTGGTGCTGCAGCGCAACAGCGGCGATATCAGCCAGGAGCTGTACGACCAGGAAACGCAGGTCCTGAGTGACGCCCTGGCCCAGCGGTTGGAGCTGCAGAACGACTACTACAGCCGGCTCGATGAGGCGCAAGCCAACTGGATGGACGGCGTCACCAGCGCCTGGGAGAACTTCGCCGACGCCGCAACCAACTACTCGGCCATGGCCGCCGAGGGCACCACCTCGGTGCTGGGCAGTGCGAAGAGTGAGCTGAGCACGTTCCTCTCCGATGTGGCCACCGGCTCCGCAGATGCGGGTGATGCGCTGATGGACATGATCACCGGCTTCGGCAAGGCCTTCGTGGGCGCGCTTTCAGACATGGCGGCGCAATGGCTGGTGTACCAGGCCGTGCAACTGCTGGTGGGTAAGGCAACGCAATCGAGCGCGGGCATTGCCATGGTAGCCAACGCGCAGGCAACGGCGTTCCAGGCCAGTCTTGCCGCCTTCGCATCGACTGCAGCCATCCCGATAGTCGGGCCGGCAGCAGCGCCTGCCGCCGCAGCAGCAGCGGCGGCCGCGACAGCGCCTATGGTCGCGGGTGTGGCGTCCGCCGCGCTGACGGGTATGGCCCACGACGGTATCGACAGCATTCCCCGGGAGGGGACCTGGCTGCTCGATGGCGGCGAGCGGGTGTTGAACCCGAACCAGAACCGCGACCTGACCCAGTACCTGCGCAATGCGAACGATGCTGGCGGCGGCCTTGGCGGCGGAGGCATCACCATCAACGCACCGGTCACCGTCCAGGCCCAGGCCGGGATGAGCGATGCCGAGGCGCGCCGCCAGGGCGAGATGATGGGGCAGGCATTCGAAGAGCGGGTACGTGATGTGATGTACCGAGAAACCCAGCAGAACGGGATCCTTTGGAGGAGGTGATGGCAGAGACATTCGGCTTTTGCACCCGTGTCGGTGCCTCAGGCGAGATCAAGCATCGGACCTGGGAGAACGAATTCGGGGACGGCTACGTCCAGTCCGGTGGCACCGGGATCAACGGCAAGTCGCAGGAGTGGTCGCACCAGGCCACTGGAGGACTGGAGGACGGGCAGGAGCTGCGCCTGATGCGCGATTTCCTCGACCGCCACGAAGGCTACAAGTCGTTCCTCTGGACGCCGCCAGGCGGCACCCAGGGTCGGTACAAGGTCAAGGACTACAAGCTCGACCCGCAGGGCGCCGGCCTGTTCAGGATCAGCTTCACGATGAAGCAGGTCTTCACCCCCTACTGACCCCGACCGGCGGGGTTTCTTTTTTCTGAGGCCTCTATGACTTTCGAGACCGATATCCAGAAGCTCGAGCCGGGCAACCAGATCCGGCTGTACGAGGTGGACGCCACGCGCTTGGGCGGCAACCTCATGCGATTCCACGGCCACGCCCAGGAAGGCGACATCATCTGGCAGGGCCAGCTGTACGAGGCAATCCAGATTGAGGCCAAGGGCTTCGACATCCGTGGCGACGGACGGCCGGCCACACCAACCCTGCAGTTGGCCAACGAGATCGCCGGCGTGCGAGGCGCCGTCACCGCGTTGTGCCTGGCCCTCAAGGACCTGGTGGGCGCACGGGTAACGGTCATTGAGACCTTCCGGCACTTCCTGGACGCCGCCAACTTCCCAGAAGGCAACCCCAACGCTGCGAACCAGGCGCGGGAAAATCTCTGGTTCATCGAACAGAAGACCGAGGAAGACCGCGAGCAGGTGACGTTCCAGTTGTCGAGCCCGCTTGATCTGGGCGGCGTGCAACTGCCCAGCCAGCAGATCACCAAGTTGTGCCGCTGGGCCACGCGCAACGGCTACCGCGGCGAGGCCTGTGCCTATGCCGGCGCGGCAATGTTCACCAAGCAGAACGAGCCTACGGACAACCCCGCGCTCGACCGCTGCGCGGGCCGCTGGAACAGCTGCAAGCTGCGCGGCAACACCCGCCGTTTCGGCGGATCCATGGGCGCAAGCCTGATCGCCAGTTCGAGGTAACCATGCGCATCAACCAACAGCTGCAGGCCGCGATCCGCGAGCATGCCGAACGCGAGCACCCGACCGAAGCGTGCGGCGTGCTGATCAAGACGGCCACCGGGCGAGAGTATGTGCCGTGTCGCAACCTGGCCAGGACGCCCCGCGACCAGTTCACCCTGCATCACGAGGACCTGGCCAACGCCGAGGAGCAGGGCCAACTGCTGGCGATTATCCACAGCCACCCAGACGCCAGCCCGCGCCCGAGCATGGCCGACCGCGTCAGCTGCGAACTGCATGAGGTGCCGTGGGGGATCGTGGCGTGGCCAGGCGGCGATATGGAGTGGTTCAAGCCATCCGGCTACACCGCGCCGCTGCTGGGTCGCGAGTTCTCCCACGGGCTGCTCGACTGCTGGGGCGCCTGCCGCGACTGGTACGCCCGCGAGGCCGGCCTGCAGCTGCCGAACTTCGAACGCAAGGATCTGTGGTGGGAGGAGGCCGACGGCCCGAGCCTCTACGAGGACAACTTCAAGGGCGCCGGCTTCTACCAGGTCAGCGAGCCGCGCCGCGGCGACATGCTGGTGTTCATGGTGCCGTCGCCTGGGCGCCCGTGCTTCCACCCGAACCACGCGGCGATCTACCTCGGCAGCGAGCCCGCCCTGGTCAGCGAGGACGCTCCGGCGCTGGGCGGTTCCGGTCCATTCATCTACCACCACATGGCCGGTCGCGCTTCAACCCGCGACATCTACGGGTGGTCGATGGCCAGCCGCTGCCGGCTGATCCTCCGACACAAGGACTACCAGCCATGAAGCGCACGGTGAAGCTCTACGGCGTGCTTCGCAAGCACTTTGGTCGTGAGTACCTGCTGGATGTGCAAAGCCCGCGGGATGCCGTACAGGCGCTATGCATCCTGGTGCCAGGCTTCGAGAAGTTCCTGGCCACCGGCGAGGAGCGCGGCCTGGTGTTCACGGTGTTCTCCGGTCGCCGCAACCTGGCGCCCGAGGAACTGGACCTGCAGGGCAGTGACGCCGAGGAGATCCGCATAGCGCCGATCATTCAGGGCAGCAAGCAGGGCGGTCTGTTCCAGGTGGTGCTCGGCGCGGTACTGGTTGTGGCGGGTTACTTCACCTTCGGCACCACATCCGCGGTTGGCATCGCGATGATGGCCGGCGGCGCAGCCCTGGCACTGGGCGGCGTTGTGCAGATGCTCTCGCCAACGGCCAAGACCGGTAGCCTCGACCGCAACGAGGACGGGAACAACCCCAGCTACGGCTTCGGCTCAGCCGTGACCACCATCGCCCAGGGCAATCCCTACCCGGTCCTGTACGGCGAACGGGAGATCGGTGGGGCGATCGAGTCCGGCGGGGTGTATCCACAAGACAAGCTCTAGCCACCACTCGACTACCTGACCTGCTTCGGCAGGTCTTTTTGTTTCTGGAGGAATGAATGGGCGCAGAAGTGAAGCGCAAGGCCCCTGCCAAGCAGGCGAAGCCGCGTCAAGTCGTCGGGCACAAGGGTGGCGCGAAGAAGCCGAAGCAGCCCAGCATTGCCTCGAACAGCGTGCCGTCGATCTCCACGGCGCGCCTGGTATACCTGTGGAGCTGGGGGCCAATCGTCGGCCCGGTTGATGGCTTGCGCTCGGTGAAGCTCGACGGCACACCCATCATGGCTGCAGACGGCAGCATCAACTACCCCGGGGTTAAGTGGCAGTTCCGCTCTGGCGAGCTGCACCAAGACCGCCTGGAGGGCGTGACCGAGTCGAGCAACGAAATTCAGGTTTCCCAGGAGCTGCGCAGCACAACGCCCTGGGTCTACTCGATCAACAACCCCGTGATCGACGCGGTGCGCGTGCGGTTCAGTTGGCCGGTACTGCAAGCGCAGGACAGCAGCGGCAACATCGACGGCGTGCACATCGACTATGCGATTGATGTGTCGACCGATGGCGGCCAGTACCAGCAGGTGCTGGCGTCGAGCGTCAGCCGCAAGAACGTCACCAAGTACGAGCGATCGCACCGCGTCGAACTGCCCGAGGGTAGCAGCTGGACAGTCCGTGCCCGTCGCCTGACGCCGGAAGCGAACAGCTCGCTGGTGCAGGACGCGATGATCGTGGAGGCGATCGCCGAGGTGGTCGATAGCGACCAGGAGTACCCGCTCACCGCAGTCGGCTGCGTTGAGTACGACGCTCAGCAGTTCGGCGGGGACTTCCCGAAAATTGCTGTCCTCATGCGCGGCCGCATCGTTCGGGTGCCGATGAACTACGATCCCGAGACGCGCACCTATGCCACCGGCGGCGCCGGGACCACCAACGGAGTCTGGGACGGATCGTTCAAGGAGGCCTATACCAACAACCCGGCCTGGGTGTTCTACGACCTGGCCCTGCATCCCTACTATGGCCTGGGTGATCGCATCGACGCATCGATGATCAACCGCTGGTCGTTGTACCGGATCGCGCAGTGGTGCGATCAACTGGTGCCGGACGGGAAGGGCGGTCAGGAACCGCGCTTCACCTGCAACCTGTACCTGCAGAAGCAGGCCGAGGCCTGGGCTGTGTTGCAAGACCTGGCTGCGATCTTCCACGGCCTGGCCTACTGGGACGGCAGCCAGATCGCAGTGAACGCCGACATGCCGCAGGATCCGGTGTACACCTACACCACCTCCCAGATTCTGGGAGACGGCGTAGTCAAGTACTCCGGCAGCAAGTGGCGCGACCGACACAGCCTGGCCATGGTCTCTTTCGATGACCCCGACCAGGGCTTCGAGACTGACAAGGAGCCGGTTTTTGACGAAGACGCCATGGCCGAGTACGGGGTGCGCGATGTGTCCGTCGAAGCCGTGGGCTGCACCAGTCGCGGCCAGGCCCAGCGCGCCGGCAAGTGGGCGCTGCTGACCGAGCAGCTGCAGATTCGCGGCGCGACGATCAATGTCGGCCTCGATGGCTACATCCCAAAGCCCGGGACCGTGGTCGCGCTTTCCGATCCAATGCTGGCGGGCAGGGCCAACGGCGGCCGCATTGCTGCCGTCGCTGGCCGCGTCGTGACCCTGGACCGTGATGTTGAGGTGCCGACCGCTGCCCGCCTGTTGGTCAACCTGCCAAGCGGAAAGACCGAATCGCGCCAAGTGCGCTCCGTATCCGGCCGGCAGATCACCGTGATGGCCGATTACAGCGAAACCCCGCAGCCGGAGTGCGGCTGGGCGATCGACTATGACGACCTCAAGTTGATGCAGTTCTACGTCCGCAACGTGACACGGCCTGAGTGGACTCGGTTCCAGCTGGACCTGATCCAGCACGAGCCGAGCAAGTTCGACGCCATCGACCACGGCACCATGATCGACGACAGGCCAATCAGCGTGTTGCCGCCAGGCGTGCAAGAGCCTCCGGCCCGCGTGCTGATCAGCAGCCATTCCGCCGTGGACCAGGGCATCGCGCTCACCACGATGACCATTGGCTGGGATGCTGCACCTGATGCAGTAGCCTACGATGTGGAGTGGCGCTGGAATTCGCGGGACTGGGTCAAGGTGCCGCGTACCGGAGAGTTGGCCGTCGATGTGCGTGGGGTCTATGCCGGTCAGTACCTGGCCCGAGTGCGCGCCGTCAACGCGATGGATGTTGCGTCGATCCCGACGGCCTCCATGCTCACTGACGTTGAAGGAAAAACGACGCCGCCACCCGCTGTCTCGTTTCTGCGAACCGTCTCTGAAATCTACGGCATTCGTCTCGAGTGGGGCTTCCCTGCTGGCGCCGAGGACACTGCTTACACCCAGGTCGAGATGTCCTCCGAGAGTTCCGGTATGAACCCTCTGGAGCTAGGGATGTTCGGCTACCCAACGAACACATACCTGCACTCAGGCATGGCCGCCGCAGTGGTGCGTTACTTCCGCGCCCGTCTCGTGGATCGCTCGGGCAACGTCGGCCCCTGGACGGAATGGATCTACGGACAGTCGAGCGCGGACGCCAGCGCGATCCTCGACTACATCACAGGGAAAATCACCGAAATCCACCTCGGCGAGCAGCTGCTGGGCGAGATCGGCAAGATCAGCGGCGACGGCCCCGGCTCGGTCAACGAGCGCTTCAAGGCCGGCGACCAGGCGCTACAGAGCCAGATCGACTCGCTGTCCGCGCAGCTGGCTGACCTTGCAGGTGCAGAGGATTGGAAACCCGATCAGCCGTACTTGCTGGGCTCCCTGGTCAAGCACGAAGGGAAGCTGTACAGGGCGAAGGTTGATGTTCCAGCCGGTACGCCGGTGACCGACGCCACGTTTTGGGAGTACTTGGGCGACTACGCCAGCCTGGGCGACATGGTCGCGGCCCTGGCTGTCCGCCTGGACGGCGTCGAGACCAGCGTCGAGGAAATCAACGGCGAGCTCACCGCCATGGCCAGTCGCATACTGGGTGTGGAAGCGGCCGTGTCACCGAAGATGGCCGGCGCCACCGGCGGTTGGTTCCCTGGCGAAACCGGCTCCTACGCCGGCGCCTGGTCGATCTACTCGGCGTTCGCCCAGGCCGACATGGCGATCGCGAAGCAGGTCACCGAGGTCAAGGCCCAGGTCGACGGCAACCTGGCCCGCGTGGTGCGCAACGTAGAGACCCTGACCGACGATGTGTCGGCTCTCGCCCGCGACAACGAAGTGCTGACGGCCCAGGTCGGCGAGACGAAAGCGCTCGCAGAGGACACGGCAGAGGTGGTGGTGGGGATGGATGGCGAGCTTCGCGCCACCCGAAACATCAAGGTCGGCGTCGATGTGAATGGTCGCTACTACGGGGCCGGCATGGGCGTCAGCGTGGAGAACACGCCGGAAGGGATGCAGTCCATGGTCATCTTCCTGGCTGACCTGTTCGCTGTCATGCACCAGCCTGGCGGGAATCCGAAGTCCGTGTTCGCGCTCCAAAACGGCCAGGCGATCATCAACAGTGAGATCGTCGGGGAAAGCACGATTGGTACGGCCAACATCGCGAACGCGGCGATCACCGAGGCGAAGATCCAGAACCTAGCGGTCAGCACGGCGAAGATTGCCGACCTGGCGGTGAACACCGGCAAGATCGCCGACCTGGCTGTCGACACGCTCAAGATCGCCGGCCGGGCGGTGACATTGCCCGTCAGTTACTACAGCGCTGGCGTTCAATCGGTCGGGGGCATTTCGGGGGCGGCGAACTGGGCGACCATCTCGACCATCACCTACATCAGCACGGGGCAGCCTGCCCTGATGAACGTGTCGAACCAGTACTGCGGGACGTTCTCCTGGCCAGGCGGCTACTGGCGGTTGTTGATAGACGGGGTGGTTGTAACTTCTGGACGTTGGCTCGGCGCATCAACCTCAAGTTCTGCTTATAACGGCGTGCCAGCCAGCTCAATCAGCTTGAACATGATCCTGAACATGGCATCGGGTAGCCGCACCGTTACCTTCCAAATGAGCCCTGACTTTAGCCCAAGCGCTGCGCTGTACACAGACAACCGGGCGATGACAATCATGGAGGTCAAACGTTGAACATTGTTGAGCATGATGAGTCTGGGCGAATCCTTTCCGTCATCAACTACCCAACCAGCGATCAGGCAGTCTCTGAACTTGAAGAGTACCGCGACCGACTTGTTCTTCCCCAGGGCTACGTCATCGATTGGGACAGGCACTATGTCGCAGATGGAGAGATTGCTGAGCGTCCGAGTATGGGCGCTTATCTGGATGGGGCGATCATCAAAGGCGTGAAGTCGGGAGCCTCTATCACTATCGATGGCGAGAAGTACGAGGCCGACGGTACGGACATTGAGTTGTGGTTTGATCGTTCGGGCTTGTTCCGGATATCAATTTCTCTTTGGCCGTACGCTGACTTTGAGGTGACGTATGAAAATCGAACATCGGTCCAACTATGAGGCGCTGCGCGCTGCGGCGTACCCGTCAATCGAAAGTCAACTTGATGACTTGTGGCATGCAATGCATCGCGGCGAAATCCCGATTGCGGAAAAATTCTACGAAAACATAAAGGCCGTGAAAGAGCGGCACCCGAGGCCGGAGAGTATTGATGGAGCATAAGTTGCTGATGTTGGCGAGCGCCCTGGTCTTGGGCGGATGTGCCAGTGGGTGGGCGGAGTACCGCGACAAGCACGAGTGCCGGCCGACGGAGGAGTTGCTGAAGAAGCACGAACTTGTCACCGAGCAGAACACCGTGACGGTGACCGGCGTTGCCCCTTCGTTCGCTCCTTCCGTGTCGGTGCGGGTCAAGACCTACCGAAAGTTCAACTGCAACAACGGCTCGATCTGGGGGCCGGCGTTCTAACTGTCTGGAGGCTTTATGGCGCTTGAGCAAGTACGGCTGGGCACGCCGCCCAGCGGCTCGGACGGTGACGATCCGCGCACCGCATTCACGCGGATCAACAACAACGCGAAGCTGCTCGATGACTCGGGGGTAACGGGAGCAGTTGCACGAGAGGTTGCGAACTACAATGATGCAACCCAGCCAGGCCGATGGATCGGAACTGCGACCGCGACTAATCGTCCTACCGGCTTCGGCCGCGCCAACATTGCAGTTTCTCTCCTCCATGATGGCACCATCACGCAGGAGGCTGTGGATGTCACTTCTGGACGATCATCATCGCGCTCCTACAACCCAGCTACATCAGCCTGGACTACTTGGCCGAAGGCTGTGTTCGCTGGAGACTACGGGCTAGGTACCGCGGGTGCTAGCCCGGAGGCTACAAACCTCAATGCAATAGGTACGAGCGGCCTGTTCAGGCTTTCTCCTGGGGCAAGTGGTGCACCCGTAGGAATAAGCTACGGCACAATTCTCCATCAGTCGTACGAAATTACGTCTAACAACTGGACCCAGCTTGTCCAGTCCATGACCTCCCCCCGGCTCGTGGCTCGTTCAAGCATCAATGGGTCAATATCTCAAGCGGAGCTTTATACTACTGCCAATGTTGTTGGTGCGGTGGCACAGGCAGGTGGGTTGGTAGCTGGTGCGGTTATAGAGCGGGGCTCAAATAGCAACGGGTCATATGTGAAGTTTGCCGATGGCACTATGATCTGTTGGGCCTCTCCGTTAATGTCTAGTGTTCCTGCTAACTCAACTGGCAATATGCTGGTTGTCTTTCCAAATACTTTTGTCGGTGAGATGTCAATCAATGCCAGTGTAGAGCCGTTTCTCAATTGGGATCACTATGGATACATCGGCTATTCGGGTGTAAGCGGTCTAAGTTGTAACGTGTTTGTAAGGAATGGCGGGACGGCGGCCCAGCAGTTCGTGGTCAGGTACGTGATTATTGGAAGGTGGTACTGATGTTAATTAAATTCTCCCCCGTCCGAATGAATGTTGAAAAATTCATTCTCGCCGTCGATATTGATTCAATCATGATCAATGGTGATAAGTTCGATTTCAGCTCACTGAATGAAGGTGATGTGCTGCCGGCTGGCGCCGTTGATTCTCAATGGGTGATTGGTGAGGTCACCCGGCGAGAGGGGCAGGTCGAACTGACAATCGTTCTGCCGCATGGGCCAAATGCACCGCACGAGCGTCGGTTCCCTGATCCGGTTTCCATCACCGAGGCCGGCAAAGTTGACCTGCCGCCCTACGATGAACCACCTACGCAACCCGGACTTCCCGAATTATCAGCCACTGACGAGGTCGCCAATGGGAACGATTGACTGGTCCAAGCGTATCACCGCCCAGATGATTGCAGAGCGAAAGGTCCAGGAGCTGCTGGCGCAAACCCAGGCCGAAACGGCCAGGCTGCGCAAGGTGGCTGACGACGCCATCGCGCCCTTGCAGGATGCCGTAGACCTGGACGAAGCCACCGAGGCTGAGGCCCTGCGGCTGAAAGAATGGAAGCGCTACCGCGTGGCGCTGAACCGGCTGCCCGAACAACCTGGTTATCCCACGTCGATCGACTGGCCCGCGCCGCCGGCCTGATCCTCATCGAACCCACCGACCGCCCATGAGGCGGTATTTTTTTTGCCTGGAGAAACACGCATGCCGATCACCGAGCAGCAGCTGCTGCAGATCTTTCCCAATGCCCGCCCAGTCGCGGGCATTTTTGTACCCGCCCTGAACCGCGCTATGGCGCGCTGGAAGATCGACAGCCCAGTGCGCCAGGCCGCCTTCCTTGCACAGGTCGGCCATGAGTCTGGCCAGCTACGCCGCCTGGTGGAGAACCTGAACTACAGCGCCGAGGCGCTTGTGCGAACCTGGCCAAGCCGGTTCACCGCGCAGAACGCCGGCGCCTACGCTCGGCAGCCGGAGAAGATCGCGAACCGCGTCTACGGTTGCCGAATGGGAAACGGCCAGGAAACGTCTGGCGATGGCTGGCGGTACCGTGGACGCGGCCTGATCCAGCTGACCGGGCGTGACAACTACCGCGCCGCCGCCCAGGCCGTGGGCCTGCAGCTACTCGAGCAGCCTGAACTGCTCGAGCAGCCCGAGCATGCGGCCCAGTCCGCCGCCTGGTGGTGGGCCACCCACGGCCTGAATGAGCTGGCCGACGCCGGCCGCTTCAGCGATATCGGCAGCATCATCAATACCGGCAAGCCGGGCAGGGTGCCGCACGGCGCGGCCGAGCGGAAAGCGCTGTATGACCTGGCCGTGCAGGTGCTGGCGTGACTGCCTGGGCGCTGCGCTTCACCGGGGCCGGCCTGCTGATCCTGCTCGGCATGGCCGTGGGCGCCTGGGCCGCCACCCACCACTTCCGGCCTCTGCTGGACGATCAGCAGGACCTGGCCACGCAATGCGCCGCGGCGCGGGATAACCTGGCCGGCCTGGCGCAGGAGCAGGGCAAGGCCCTGGGCGCCATGACCCTTGCCGCGAACGAGCGCCAGGCCAGGGCGAAGCAGGCCGTGGACGAGGCTGCGGCCAGCGCCCATGGCGACTTCGTCGCGGCGAACCGACTGCAGCAGGAGCGCACCGGTGGCGACCAGTGCGCGGCCGCCGCCTCAATCATCGACAAGGAGCTTGGCCTATGAGGATGATGTCGGTCTTATGCGCGCTGGCGCTGGCGGGCTGCGGAGGGCGCATTGAGCCGCAGGTGCAGTATGTGCGCGTCGAGGTGCCAGTGCAGGTGCCGTGCCATGCCCCGGAGGTGCCTGCACCGGCCTGGGCGGCTGCCGATCTGCTAAAGACCGACAGCCTGGAGGTGAAGGTAAGGGCGCTGCTGGCCGAGCGTAGGCAGCGACTAGGTTACGAAAAACTCCTTCTTGCTGTCGTACAATCTTGCCAATAAGCGCTCACCATGGAGAAAGCAATTGTCATCTAAAAAAACGATGCTAGAGAATGCCCAATTAATTTCGGCCATTCTCTCTGCCATAGCAATCCCTGTTGTTCTCGGGCTTATCGGCTACACCGTTCAGCGGAGCATTGCAGAGGACGGAATTAAGAAGGACTACCTTGCTATGGCCGTGACAATGCTTCGTGACGACGATAAGCGTTTGGATCCCGAACTCAAGGCATGGGCTACAGCAGTTGTTTCTAAATATTCGCCTGTGCCGTTTTCTCCATCAGCCGAGGAAAAGCTCGCACGCGCACTCTACATCATGCCCGCAGTGCCTCCGCTAGATGAGGTGGCAAGGCAGCCAGAGATAGGTGCCCTATGTGAGAGGGGGTGCACAGCAAGCGTGACTCAGAGAATGGAGGCGTGGAGCAGGACGATGGCAGAAGCGAATGATCGTGAAGCAGCTGAGGTTTTTGCTGCCATTCTTGATCAGTCCGTTCAGGTAAATAAGGATCTTGCGTTAGCGCTCGACCGCGCCAGAATCTCTGGTCAAGCGTGTGAGCGAATTTATGATTCGCTACAGCCTGATCACAAATAAGAGTTGGCCTAACCGCCCGCGCCGCCATGGTGCTCTCCGACCTGCTCGCACGGGCTGATGCTCGAGCGGGAGAGCTGGCGGCAGCGTATGACCGAGCCCGAGTAGCTGGCCTCGCGTGTGATGCGTCCTATAATGCCCTAGTCAATCCAGCAGGATAGAGCCGTGAAGCGAACCATAGAGGGCATGATAGAGGCTGGTGAGCCACTTATTCGTGAGGCCATTGAAGCCTTGCGCGCCTACCACAACGCTCAGGACGTCGGAACCCCGGTAGAAGAGGTCGAGCGCCTCAGGCTCATCGCAGAATCCTCTTACCAGGCCGTGACCGACTATCAACTCTATACGCTCGGGCACCAGCCTTTGGTCCGACACTGAGGCGCTGGACGGTAGTGGCCTGACCCTCCGTTTGAATGGTCAAATACTGTATCGATATACAGTATTGGTGCCGCATGTACTTTCTCCTCGTTCGCCGCCGTGTGCGCGGCGTCGCCATCCCTAACGAAAAGCTCGCCAAGGTCAAGCCGCTGCGCGCAGACGTGCACATCGAGTACGGCCACAGCAAAGTGCTCGGGCGCCCGTGCATTGAGGCCTGGGTGTTCAACCCGACGCCGAGCGGCGACATCATCCCGCGCCTTCACGATGCCTGCGTCAACGGCATGGCCCAGATGGGCATGAACATCACCGGCTTCGAAGAGGTCGACGGCGTGCTGTACTCGCAGTCGTGGTGGTGCCGTGTTGAGTAGCCTGGCCGGGATACCGCAGCCGTGGCTCGACGAGCTATACGACGGCCCCGCCCTGGTCACCGATCCGGACGGGCGCGCCGCGGTGCTCAACGAAATGGCCTATGCCGCCAGCCGGCGCAAGGATGTCGATGCAGGGGCGCTATCCGACATGCTGGAACTGGTGGAGGCTGCCAGGATATGGGGGCTCACGATGGGCCAGCAGGACGACTCAAGTATTGAATGACAAAAGGTGCTGTTCGGAAAAGCTGCCCTCCGATACAACACTGATGGAAAGTCGCTGGAACACTCTGATGGTTACCCATGAAGCATAACGGCCAAATTCTCCCTCGGATCCTCAGGCAGAGCTCAGCTCCAGCCTATTTAGGGATGTGCAGGGACGAGTTCAACAAGACGGTACGGCCGTACGTTAAGGAATTTCCGATCGGCGTCCAAGGCGTTGGGTTTGATAGGTATGAGCTCGACGAGTGGGCTGATCGCTTCATCGCTGAGAACGCGATTGATAAGGCTCGCGGCCGCACTCACGTGTCTAGCCGGGCGTCTAAGTCCATCGAAAAGCAACGAGCCGAACAGACAAGAACGGAATTTGAGGCGGCGCTTGAAATGGTCCGACGTAAGAAGTGACCGCTCAAAAACGTTGCGAGATAGAGACGCCGCGAGGCCGTCACGTTCGTGCAGCGAGCGCGCTGGTCGTTTGAAAATTCTCGCGGCGTCCCGCAATCAATATACCCCGCATTCATGGCTCCGGCTGATGGACCGACGGGGAGCCTTCTACTACCGATTCCATCCATTGTGAAATCGCCGACTGGAGCCAGGCTACAGAGTGAGGGCCTAGATGGACCTGCCGGGGGAACGTCCCCTCGCGCATCCTGGTATAGATTGTGTTTCTACCCAGCCCTGTGATCCTCATCACCTCTTTGAGGCGCAGGAAACGATCGTTTTCGGCTGAAATCATAGTGCCCTCCGGGACGCCCGCGGCTATTTCATGCAATTCCGATTTCGTGGCGCGGACGACGTGTAGAGTATTCTTTACGCAAGGTCTATTTGCAAAACCCTTGGCTAACTTATTGATTCTTATAGGCTGGTTTTGCCGTTTCTCAGGATATCATTTAGAGAGTAAATTCGTTTTAAATCAATTGTTTATGTCATGTTCCCCCACCACCTTGACATGGTGGGGGTCGTTGGTTCGAGTCCAATTGTGCCTACCAAATCAGAAGAGGGCGATCCGCAAGGATCGCCCTTTTTGCTTTTGGTCGCGTCCAGCGGGCGAACCAGATGCGAGCTCGGCCGGTAAAAGCCTTTTCCGCAGGTCGCCGGGGCGGTTCGGATGAATTTCGCAAAGTTTTTGATTTTTTTGAAAAAAACGCTTTACAGGCGCGCAGTCGATCACTAATATGCGCCCCACACGACAGGCACATAGCTCAGTTGGTTAGAGCACCACCTTGACATGGTGGGGGTCGTTGGTTCGAGTCCAATTGTGCCTACCAAATCAGAAGAGGGCGATCCGAAAGGATCGCCCTTTTTGCTTTCCGCCGTTCCTGGCCGCCGACACACGCTGCAACTTTCCACCTTCGCCTCATCCCTGCGGCCGAGCGGTTCGCTCATGCTAGAATCCGCTCCTTCGAATCTGGAGGTACAGGCGTGCGCAAACTGGCGGTGGTAATGGCGGTGTTGGCCCTGGCGGGCTGTAACAACGAGGTCGAAGGCGTGCACAAGCAGGTGGCCGAGCACCTGAACAACCCCAAGACGGCCAAGTTCGCCAACGTGCGTTTCGACACCCAGGGCTCCATCTGCGGCCAGGTGCGCGGCAAGGATGATGCCGGTCAGTACGAGCCTTACCGCAGCTATGTGGCGATCAAGCACGATGGCCAGTACGAGATCCTCATCGACGAGACCGGCAACAACCTGCGAATCCGCGAAGTCTGCGGTGGCGCCGACCTGCAGCGCCGCGCCGAGGCGCTGGCCGACCAGCCGGCGCCGGAAGGTTGGGATGTCGAGGTGATCCAGGGGCCGAACATGGGCGCCCTGACCGACATGACCGCACGCCTGATCGAAAAGGGCATTCCGTCCTGGGTCGAATACCGCGACGGCAAGCCGGTGGTACTGATGGGGCCGTTCCCGGCCAAGGCCGAGGCGGACGCGCGCAAGGCCGAGGTGATGGCCAAGCTGGGCACCGACTCGATCGTCATCCAGCACGGCGTCAAACGCTGACTGTCACCTGTACCTATCAGGTTCGACGCTGGGCAGGTGTCAGTTAGGACGCGTGCTTGCCTCGCGTTCGGTGCCGATCTCCTCGAACACGCTGATCAGATGTTCCGGCTGCCCGTCGGCGCGGCGCTCCAGCGAGGTGCGTGCCCGCACCCAGAGGTAGTGCCCGTCTTTATGGCGAACACGCTTCTGTACTTCGTATCGCTCGATCTCGCCGGCCAGCAGGCGCCGCAGTAGCGCCAGGTTGTCCGGCAGGTCCTCGGGGTGGGTGAGTTGCTGGAACGTCGTTCCGTACAGCTCGTCCTCACGGTAACCCAGCAGTTCGCAAAGGCTGCCGTTGACCCGCTGCCAGCTGCCATCCGGGTCAATGTAGGCCAGCGCGCCCCAGGCCAGTTCGAATATGGTGCGAAAGCGCGCCTCGCTCTGGCGCAACTCTTCTTCAGCCACCTTGCGCTCGGTATTGTCCATGCTGATGCCAACCATTTTCACCGGGCGGCCGGCGCTGTCGCCCAGCACCGTCGCGCGCGAGGCGATCCAGCGTTGACCGCCGTCGGGGCGGGTGATGCGGAAGTCGCACTCGCAGCCAGTACCGTCGGCCACGGCCTGGGCATACATGCCCTGCATGTGGCTGGCGTCCTCGGGGTGGATGTGCTCCCAGAAGTCCTCGTTGCGCCGTAGTGGCCAGCCATATACCGCCTCGACATTGGGCGAGTAGGTCACGTCGTCGGTGACCAGGTTCCACTCCCAGGTGACGATGCGCGCACCCTCCTGCGCCAGCTTCATGCGTGTCTCGCTTTCCATGATTTCGGCGGTGTAGCGCCGGCGCACGTCGGTCATCGGCAGCTCGACCACCTCGGCCTGCTGCACGCTGTGCAGGGCCTCCTCGCCGTAGCGCAGCCAGATCCAGTTGACCTTGAGCAACTCGGCCAGTTTGCGCAGGTTGGTGTAGTCGATTTCGCCACCGCGGGTCCACTTGTGCACCGCCGTGCGCGAGATTCCAAGGGCCGTGCCCACCGCCTGCAGGGTCAGCTTGTGGTGTTCGAGCAGTTCCTTGAGGCGAAAGGCGAAGCTGTTTTCCGTCATGGGTGCTGGATCCTTGGGCATGGACGAGGCGCTCAGTATACCTGAGCTGTCAACCTCAGGTTGACAGAGCGGTTGCGGCGCCCGACGGCGCCAGTTAACGTGGCGCCTGACCTATTCAGGACAGGGATGCACCGCATGAGCCGATCACTGGAACTCAACCGCGCCAGTTGGAATGAACGGGCGCCACTGCACGCTGCCTCGAAGGACTACGAGGTCGAACGCTTTGTCGCCGAACCCGGCCATCTGTCCGAGGTGGTGCGTTTCGACCTGCCGCGCCTGGGCGATATCCATGGCCTGCGCGCGGTGCACCTGCAATGCCATATCGGTACCGACACCTTGTCGCTGGCGCGCCTGGGTGCGGATGTCTGTGGCCTGGACTTCTCTGCCGCCTCGCTGACCCAGGCGCGTGACCTGGCCGAACGGTGCGGCGCTGGTATTGCCTATGTCGAAGCGGACGTCTACCAGGCGGCACAGGTGCTGCCTGCCGATAGTTTCGATCTGGTCTACACCGGTATCGGCGCGTTGTGCTGGCTGCCGAGTATCGAGCGCTGGGCGCAGGCAGTGGCGGCATTGCTCAAGCCGGGCGGACGCCTGTTTCTGCGCGACGGCCACCCGATGCTGATGGCGGTCAACGAAGACCATGCGGACCGTTTGCAACTGGAGTATCCGTACTTCGAGCGCGAGGCGCCCACTGTGTGGATCAGCGACCAGACCTACGTCGACACCGACCAGGCCCTGACGCAGACTGAAACCCATGAGTGGAACCATGGCCTCGGCGAGGTGATCACCGCGCTGTTGCGCAACGGCCTACGCATCACTGCCCTGGACGAGCACCAGAGCATTCCCTGGGAGGCCTTGCCTGGGCAGATGGCGTTGGGTGATGACGGCGAGTGGCGCCTGGTCGAGGCGCCATGGCGGCTACCGCTGAGCTACACGTTGCAGGCAATAAAGGTCTAGGCCGCAAGCTTTGTGGGAGCAAGCCCGCTCCCACAAGCCAGTCAGGCCTGGTGCACCGTCAGGACAAGAACCCGCCGTCCACATTGAGCGCGGTACCGGTGGTATAGCTGGAGGCGTCGCTGGCCAGGTACAGCACCGCCCCGGCCATCTCGCTCGGGTCGGCCACGCGCTTGAGCGGGATCTGCTGCAACGCGGCATTGCGGATGCTGTCGTTCTTCACCAGCGCCGAGGCGAACTTGGTGTCGGTCAGGCCCGGCAGCAGGGCGTTGCAGCGGATGCCGAACTGCGCGCACTCCTTGGCAAACACCTTGGTCATGTTGATCACGGCCGCCTTGGTCACCGAGTAGATGCCCTGGAACAGCCCCGGTGACACTCCGTTGATCGAGGCCACGTTGATGATGCTGCCACCGCCGTGCTCGCGCATCAGCTTGCCGGCTTCCACCGACATGAAGAAGTAACCGCGGATATTGACGTCGACGGTCTTCTGGAAAGCGCCCAGGTCGGTATCCAGCACGTTGCAGAACTGCGGGTTGGTGGCGGCGTTGTTGACCAGGATGTCGAGGCGCCCGAACTGTTCGCGGATGCCGGCGAACACCTGCTGGATCTGCTCCATCTCACCGATATGGCAGGCCACCGCGGTTGCCTTGCCGCCGGCGGCTACGATCGCCTCGGCCACTTGCTGGCAGCCGTCGAGCTTGCGGCTGGAGACGATCACATGGGCGCCCTGCTGGGCCAGCAGGTGGGCGATGGCTTCACCGATGCCACGGCTGGCACCGGAAACGAAGGCGATCTTGCCGTCGAGGTCGAACAGGTGGGTCTTGGACATTCGGGTATTCCTTGTTGTGGGCCGGGTTACAGGCTGGATTTGCCGATCAGTTGCAGGCTCATGTGCTCCAGCAGCTTGTTCATGTGGATGAACTGGGCGAAGCGTTTGTCCTGGGTCTGGCCGTGGAAGAAGCGGTAGTAGATCTGCTGGACGATGCCGGCCAGGCGGAACAGGCCGTAGCAGTAATAGAAGTCGAAGTTGTCGATACGGATGCCGGCGCGCTCGGCGTAGTAGTCGACAAACTGCTGGCGGGTCAGCATGCCCGGCGCATTGCTCGGCTGGCGACGCATCAGCTGTACTGGCGCTGGGTCGCCGGCCTCGATCCAGTAGGCCAGGCTGTTGCCCAGGTCCATCAGCGGATCGCCGATGGTGGCCATTTCCCAGTCCAGCACGCCGATGATGCGCATCGGGTTGGTGCTGTCGAGGATGACATTGTCGAAGCGGTAGTCGTTATGCACGATGCCCGGGCGCGGGTGGTCGGCGGGCATTTTCTCGCGCAGCCAGGCGATCACCTGTTCCCAGCGTGGCGCGTCGGGGGTCAGGGCTTTTTCATAGCGGCTGGCCCAGCCTTCGATCTGGCGCTGCACATAACCTTCCGGCTTGCCCAGGTCGGCCAGGCCGCATGCCTGGTAGTCCACCTGGTGCAGCTCGACCAGGCGATCGATGAAGCTCTTGCACAGTGCCTCGGTCCGACCGGCGTCCAGGTCGAGTTCGGCGGGGATGTCCGAACGCAGGATGATGCCGTTGACCCGCTCCATCACGTAGAACTCGCCGCCGATCAGGGCTTCATCGGTGCAGTGCACGTGGGCCTTGGGGCAATAGGGGAAACCGGCGTTGAGCTGGTTGAGGATACGGAACTCGCGGCCCATGTCGTGGGCCGACTTGGCTTTGTGGCCGAACGGTGGGCGGCGCAGGACGAATTCCTTGCCCGGGTAGGCCACCAGGTAGGTCAGGTTCGAGGCGCCACCGGGAAACTGGCTGATGGTCGGGCTGCCCTGCAGGCCAGGTATATGACCCTTGAGGTACGGATCGATGACGGCCGCGTCGAGTTCTTCGCCGGGGCGTACCTGGGTGGACTGGTCGGTGAGCGTCATGCGATTTCCTTATGATCGATAGCAAGGACTATTGGCTAATCTAATTTCCTGTCGAAGCTGGTACAAGCGTGCCAGGCGCTTATTGGCCTGGGTGTTGCCGGCCGATCAATGGCCCTGATGGACCGGCGTTGCGCGGGCGAAAAAAAACCGAAGCGCATCAGGCTTCGGTCTTTTTCATTCGCGATCTACCGCGCCAATCAGGCCGGGAACAGCTCGCTGAGCTTCATCGACAGCATCATGTCGCCTTCGACGCGCAGCTTGCCGCCCATGAAGGCCTGCATGCCGTCGGTGTCACCGCTGACGATGCCCTTGAGGGTTTCGCTGTCCATTACCAGGGTGCAGTTGGCGTCGGCGTTCTCGCCTTCCTGGATCTCGCAGGTACCGTCCTTGACCAGCAGGGCGTAGTGCTTGTCTTCGTCGGTGATGTTGAAGCCGAACACCAGGTCCAGGCCGGCGGCAGCTGCAGGGTTGAATTTTGCCTTCATCGCCTCGACGGCTTTAGCTACATCGCTCATGGTGTATTCCTTGTTAAGTGATATTCGCGTCCGCAAGGACACAACAGACCGGGCTCATCGGTAGGTGACGAGCTCCGGCAACCGCAACAGCCGCACATGGGCTTGGCTGTTGAAGGAAGCCAGGGTGACGTCGCGGCCACGGAACTTCAGGTGGCTGAGCGACGTGTTGATGATCTGCCAGTTCAGGGTGAATGCCTGAGCCGGCGTGATTCCGCTTACCAGGTGGAGCAGGGCGGCGATGGTGCCGCCGGAAGTGAACAGGGCGATGTTGTCGCCGCTGGCGGCGCTGTCGAGCAGGCGCTCCAGGCCGTCGCCGACCCGGCCAGTGAAGGACTGCCAGGTTTCCAGGCGGTCGTCGTGGTCGTGGTCGCCATCGTGCCAGCGCTGCACCATCAGCGCGAACAGGCGCTGGAACTCGCTGCGGTGCTGGGCACCGTTGCGCAGTACATGCAGGGCTTCGGGCTCTTCAGGCAGCAGGCGCGGGAGCAGGGCGCGAATCACGCCATCGGCGTCGAACTCGTTGAAGGCTGCATCGGTCTCAATGGCCGGCACCGGATTGCCATGGGCATGCAGCGCGTCCAGGGCCAGGCGGGCGGTATCCTGCTGGCGGCGCAAGGTACCCGCCACGCAGCGGTCCAGGCGCAGGCCCAGTTGGGCGAGGTGTTCACCCAGCGCCTGGCTCTGACGTTCGCCCACGGGCGACAGCACGTCGTAGTCGGCGGCACCAAAGGAGGCTTGGCCATGTCGGATCAGGTAGAGGTTTCCCACGTTGAAGTCCGGCCCGGTTGGAGGTTGTTGCGAGGTTAGGTTGCCCCAGGCGGGCTGTCAACGAAAAAACATACAAGTGTTTGAAAAGGTCGTTTGAACTGTATTGCCAGCATTTTCACCCGCTGGCAGCGCCTCTGGCGCCCCGGTATGCTTGCATCCAGTTCGCGCCCTTGCGGCGCTGGTTTATCAAGGAGTCAATGTGGAGTTTCTTGCCGAATACGCAAGCTTTCTCGCCAAAACCGCCACCCTGGTGATCGCTATCCTTGTGGTGCTGTCGGCCATCGCCGGCCTGCGTGGCAAAGGGCGGCGCAAGCCGGGCGGGCAACTGCAGGTCACCCGCCTCAACGAGTTCTACAAGGAACTGCGCGAGCGCCTGGAGTCGGGCCTGCTCGACAAGGCCCAGCTCAAGGCTGTGCGCAAGCAGCAGGCCAAGGCGGAAAAACAGCAGAAGAAAAAGCCTGAGGACAAGCGCCGGGTGTTCGTCCTCGATTTCGACGGCGACATCAAGGCCTCGGCCACCGAGAGCCTGCGCAACGAGATCACCGCGCTGCTGACCCTGGCCACCCCACGTGACGAGGTGGTGCTGCGCCTGGAGAGTGGCGGTGGCATGGTGCACAGCTATGGCCTGGCGGCCTCGCAGCTGGCGCGCATCCGCGAGGCCGGTATCCCGCTGACCATCTGCATCGACAAGGTCGCCGCCAGCGGTGGCTACATGATGGCCTGTATCGGCGAGAAGATCGTCAGCGCGCCGTTTGCCGTGCTCGGTTCCATTGGCGTGGTGGCGCAGATGCCCAACCTCAATCGTCTGTTGAAGAAGCATGACATCGATTTCGAAGTGCTCACCGCCGGCGAATACAAGCGCACCCTGACCGTGTTCGGCGAGAACACCGAGAAGGGTCGGGAGAAGTTTCAGGAAGACCTGGACATCACCCACCAGCTGTTCAAGGATTTCGTCGCCCGCTACCGCCCGCAGCTTCATATAGACGAAGTGGCGACCGGCGAGGTCTGGCTCGGCATCGCTGCGCTCAATCGCCAGCTGGTCGACGAGCTGGGCACCAGTGACGAATACCTGAGCCGCAGCGCCCGCGAGGCCAACGTGTTCCACCTGCGCTTCGCCGAGCGCAAGAGCCTGCAGGAGCGCATCGGCGTGGCTGCCAGCGGGGCAGTGGAGAACACCCTGGTTGGCTTGTGGAGCAAACTCGGGCGTCTGCGCTAACACCTTGAACCCCTTGAAGATTTTTTTCTTCAAGGGGGTTGCAAGGTCCATCGAATGCCGACATAATGGCCTCCATCGAAACGCAGCTGACTTGAAAAAGCCCAGCGGTTTCAAGGAGATAGCGAAAGCTGACTCCGACTTTGAGGCCGAGTAGCAAAGTGGTTATGCTCCGGATTGCAAATCCGTCTACGCCGGTTCGATTCCGACCTCGGCCTCCACTATTCGAAACCCCGCAGATCTAGGTCTGCGGGGTTTTTCTTTGTACGCAAGAAACGCCAAGAGTTCCGAAACAAAAGGCATGGAGTTCCGAAACTTTAGCCTTTTGAAGGCTTGGCGATCGCTCCGACTCGACGATAAACGCGCTCGGTGATTCCCTCTTTCGAGTGGCCCAACAGCACACTTGCATCGCTCAGATCGTTGATCTCCGACGCCGCCTTCGGTCGGATGCCCCTGAACTGGAACTGCGCTATCCGGTTGACCAGGTCGGGTTTCTTCTCCAGTTCAGCCTTCACTCTGGCTGCCTCTCTTGCTTCTGCCCATCGGTTGCGAAGCATCCCCCAGCTCATGCGCTTCCCGACCCCACCAATTCAACGATGGACTAGCTCCAGCGAAAGCTGAAGAAAAACTCGAAACCGTGTCCGGGATGAGTTGACCACTACACAGTGGAGGTCCCGTTGGGTGCATCGGCTTGGCGCCGTGAGGCCACAGTGAGAGCTGCGGTTGCGGCAGGACAGGCTGCGAAGAAGCGCATCGAGGCGCTTGAAGAGGGTGTGATCACCCTGCCGGAGCTTCTACGACATGAACACCTGGGATCTTTGTGCTACGCCGGAGTCCACGCGCCGTCGATGGAGGCTGGAGATAAATGAAAAGTGGTTCTTCTTGCTCAAAGCGATTCACAAGTGCCATTCGATGTCCAATCAAAGCCAATTGTATTTTATCGAAATAATGACGAACTAGCTGACAGGTTGAATACGATGGTAGGTCGAGCAATGGTTGCTGGTCGAATGTATCGTTAGGCTTGACACCACTGAGCGATTGAGCGAAATTATCCCCATCCTGTCATTCCTGCGCGTGTTGAGGAGTGGCGCCAAAAGCCCGGCTACTACGTCGGGCTTTCGCGTTTTTGAGGCATGTGAATCCACTCAAACGCGGTGGATGCGTCGAAGTTCAGTGAATAAAAACTTCAGAATACTGGTTGAATATACAGTGCTCGTGTGGCATAATTTCCTACATCAGCGACAGGTCTGAGGTTGGTGAAACCTCGTCACCCCTGATCTTCGCCAGAAGACCTCGAGTCTCGAACCATCGCCCATGAGCGCCATACGCCCAATACAGAGGCCTGAACTTAAATCAGCTCAGTAACGGAGTTTAAAATGGATAACGCAAACTCGGCGTCTCAAACCTTGCAAGATCTTTGGACTCAAGTAGACCCGGTGGAGAACACCGGCATGCTTAGGCGCGTGGTTTTTGCGCAAGGCAAGTTTTATGCGGCTGGTGGCAACGGTCTTCCCACAACCACTCAGCTTGTCACTGGAGACGCAACTGGTACAGCGTGGACCAAGCTCAAGGGCGCCGTCACCTCTGATAGCGGAAAGGTCCTCAACGAGCTGTACTGGAACGGTCTTGGGACAACGCTTCAAGGCCTTTCTCAATCCGGCAATGTGGTCCAGGGCAGCATTGCACGCCCTTTAAGGGATTGGACAGACCTTACGGCAGCTGCTCGCGCGTATGTAGACTTGCATGGCATTGTGTATTATCAGCCAATTTACGGCGACATCGCGACCTGGATACTGGTTGGGTCTAACGGTAAAGTCTTTTCCCGTTATGAGGATTGGTCAGGCACGGTGGAGCGCACTACGACCTTCACTTCTAGCGAGACTGTGTACTGCGTCAACGTCATTGGCGTTTTTGTGTTGATTGCGGGATCGAATGGGAAGCTGCTTAGCGCTGTGAAGATGCCAACGGGTAATCCGCAATCATTCGCGACCAGAACCAGCACCTTCGGCACTAGCACCATCCTTTCCATGAAGCTTTGCAACGGGAAAATGTTTATCGTTGGTGCGGATGGCAAGATGGCATATTCATCCGATGGGCTTACCTGGACTGCTGTTGAAGATACCAGTTTCGGTGGAACCATCATCCGCGACATTGCTTACGGTAATGGCAAGTATGTAGCTGTCGGCGACGGCGGCAAGACAGCCGTTTCCGAGGATGGGATCGGCTGGGTTCAGCAAGCCAACACTTTCGCAGGAACCGATATCCGCAGCGTCGCCTACGGTAACGGCAATTTTGTAGCTGTTGGTGCAGCCGGCAAGATTGCTTACTGGACTCCATGATCTTCTATCTCCTTGCGTAATAGAGCCCAGCCGTCGCGCTGGGCTTTTTTCATTTCTGATTCAGGCTCGCCACAGCCAGGGTGGCGATTGCGCCGACGCGACGGTAAACGCGCTCGGTGATCCCTTTTTTGAGTGCCCTGCTGTATGCAATTGCCTTAGAATGGCCGCTTTTCACCCCTCAAAGGAATGATTACGTGGTGAGCAACAACGCCATCTGCTGCCCGCATTGCCAAGGCCAAAATGTCCAGCTGCTATCCGTGATTCACGCTGCTGGTACCACTCGCATTCAAGCAACTCACCAGACCAACTCCAGCTATGGTCCTGTCACGATAGAAACAACTGGTCGGCATCAGACCGATTTGGCTGCTAGCGTAGGTCCGCCCCCGGGCAAACGCCTGTTGGGTCCTGTGATCATGACCGGAGTAGGTATCATCATCCTCTACGATGGTCTCAAGCTGATTAACACTTACTGGGGTGTCGATTGGACCAGGTTCTTCATCGGAGCCACGCTCGCCACCATCGGTGTAATCGGATTTGTGCGCCACTGGAAGTTCAACGTTGCGCAGTACGACAAGCTGGAAGAATGGCGCCGCACATGGCTATGCCACGCGTGCGCCACGCGATTCCAGCCTTGAGCTACCTGGAAAGGCGCCTTCGCAGACTCTGTGAAAACTTGATCTCTTCGAGCCATTAAAAGCAAAGTCCGTTTACGTCGGTTGGATTCCGGTCTCGGTCTCCACCATTCAAAACCCCGCAGATCCAGGTCTGCGGTTTTGGTTATTCAAGGATGAAACGCAATGAAGAAACTCAAAGAACTGGACGCAGCCGCCACCCGTTACCTGAACAGGTACTCTCGCAAGCAGTTTTTCTCGATGTTCGTTGTGATAACGGCAATCAACTATTGGTGCGCCTACAACGTAGAGGGATACAAATCGATCTGGCTGGCAATGATCGGCGGCTGGTTCTTCGGTATGACCTTCGCGCCGTTCCATGCTAAAAAGAGCCAATCCTGAAGTTGGCTGCCGGCTAGCAGTCATTAAGCCAGGCGGCTTGCCAGAAGCTCGATAAACGCCCGCACCTTGACCGGTCGAAAGCGGGCCGTTGGAAAGACCGCATGGATCTCGCCTCGGGGCAGCGACCACTGCGGCAGCACTTCGATCAGCCGGCCTGCTTGCAGGTCAGGTTCAGCCACATAGTCCGGAAGGACCGATAGCCCGGCCCCGAGCAGCGTGGCTTCGCGCACTGCCAAGGTGGCGTTGAGCGACAGGCTGGCTTTCATCTCCACTGTTTCGCGCTGCGAGGCACCCTTGGCAAATAGCCAACGGGTCGGTTCTCGCAGCGCCAGGTTCGCCACGATCGGCAACTCGGCCAGATCCGCCGGGGCCTGCAGTTTGTCCACTCGCGCTTGCCACTGAGGGCCGGCCACCAATCGTTGCGCAAACTCGCCGATTCGCCGTGCCTGCAGATGTTGCTCGGTAATCCAGCCAACACGAATGGAAAGGTCCAGATCGTTGGCGCCCAGATCCAGGGTATGGTCGCTGAAGTGTGCCTCGACCTTGCACTGCGGATATCGCTGCGAGAATGCGGTAATGGCCGGCACCACGACACCGATGCCGTAATCGAAAGGGGCGGTCAGGCGTAGGGTGCCCGTCGGCTCGCTGGCGGCTTCGGACAATTCCTCGAAAGCCTCTTCAGCCTCCTTGAGGATCAATGCACAGCGGTGATAGAACTGTTGACCCGCCTCGGTGGTGCGGACTTTCCGCGTGCTGCGAACCAGCAGTGTGGTGCGACAGTCGCTTTCCAGTCGCGCCACCTGCTGGCTGACCACGGCCTTGGTGATGCCGAGGCGCTCGGCAGCGGCGGTGAAGGAGCCGGTTTCGACCACCGCGGTGAAGTACGCAAGCCTGTTCAGGCTGGAAGCGCCGGTCATTGATTTACCCTTGATGTATGCCAATAACATACAGTGTGTTTATTTTGTATGCGTTTAAATGTCAATTCGCGCGCTATAAGATTCGAGGCATTCCATTCAAGGCGCGTCACTATGAACAAGACCCTGGTTTACCTCTACGATCCACTGTGCGGCTGGTGCTACGGTGCAGGGGGACCGCTGCCTCAGGTTCTCGAATCCACGGGCATTGCGTTGCGCCTGATACCGACGGGGCTGTTTTCTGGCAGCGGTGCTCGCGCCATGGATGATGACTTTGCGGCCTACGCCTGGAGCAACGACCAGCGTATCGAGCGCCTGACCGGGCAGGTCTTCAGTGAACGCTATCGTGACCAGGTACTCGCCGACCGTCTTCAGGGGTTCGACAGTGCTCCGTCTACCCTGGCGCTCAGCGCAGTGAGCCTGACTTCGCCTGAGCACGAGTTCGAAGCGCTCAAGGCGATTCAGGCGGCGCGCTATGTCGATGGCCTGGACGTGACTCGACTGGAGACGTTGACAGCAGTGCTGGCGGACTTGGGTCTGGATGCCGCCGCGCAGCGGCTGACGTGTCCGGATTCGGGCTTGCTGCAGGCCAACGATGATCGTGTGGGGCAGGGGCGTGCCTTGTTGCGTCGCGTGGGCGGTCGAGGCGTGCCGACATTCGTTCTGCAACAAGCGGACAGCGCCATGCAGTTGTTACCTGCCAGCGCTATCTTTTCAGATCCGCAGGCTTTCATTCGCGAGCTGAACGTGGGGGTAAATCCATGAGCAGGAGCAACCTGGACATCATTCGAGCCTCGTACGAAGGCTCAGCCGAACAGAATGGCCGTAATCTTCTGGCAGCACTGGCTGCGGACGTGACCTGGACCGAGGCGGCTGGCTTCCCTTATGCCGGTACCTATGTCGGCCCCCAGGCGATCATGGAGGGTGTGTTTCATCGTCTGGCCACCGAATGGGATGGCTACCAGGCCAAGGTGCATACCTATCTGGCCGAGGACGACCGCGTCGCCGCCTTTGGCGTCTACTCGGGCACCTATCGCAAGACCGGGAAGGCGATGACTGCTAGCTTTGCCCATCTGTACCGGCTGAACAACGGCAAGATCGTCAGCATGGAGCAATACGTGGACAGTGCGCAGGTCAACGCGGCGCTTACCTGAGCCGTTTCACGGTCGCCGTCGGCTCCAGGCGCAGGCCGCTGCAGGGCGGCCTGCGCTGACAGACAATTATTTGCCCGAAGCGTCCTGCTCGACCACCAGGTCCAGCACATAGACCTGCGACGAAGCGTCGGCCGGCGGGTTCTTCCATTCGTATTGCTTCACACGCACCACGGTACGCACGCCATCACGGTGCTCGTAGCCCTCGATGGACTGGTACAGCGGGTGCCAGTTGTCCTGGGTCGGCAGTTGCAGGCCAGCGTCGTCATAACGGCGCTCGCGCACTTGCAGGCACTGATAGTTGGGGATCAGCGGATGGCTGCACTTGACGGTCTTGGCGGCAACTTCCAGGAACTTGGTCTCACCTTTGCTGCCATAGCGGGTCTCCGGAGTGGGTTCGCCTTGGAACTTCAGCACCGAGCCGTCCTGGGTGGTCAATTGCAGCACAGGTGCATGAGTTTCGCCGCTGAAGGCTGCACGCAGATCACCTTTCAACTGGCGTCCGATCTCGGCATCCAGGTCCATCAGGCGCTTGTCGCAGGCCATCATGGTCGAAGCCAGTTGCTGCACCTTCAGGACACCGTTCTGGTAGCTGTAGCCACCGAACTGTTTGTTGCAGCCACCGCTGATGTTCAGGCGCTGGTCACCGAAATTCAGGCGCAACTTGCGCTCGTTGCTTGTGGCCAGGGCTGCGATAGGCTTGCCGGCTGCATCGCTGGCCGATGCCAGGTTCCAGTAGTAGGCCGAGAGCTCAGGCTGGGTTGCGGCAGACGAGGTGGTGGCCGGCATGGAAGGCGTCCCTTCATGGGAGGTGGAAGCCGGGGCACATGCCTGGAGCAGGGCGGCACAGACGGCGACGAGGAGGATGTTATGTTTCATGATGCGCTCTTTCAGCCTTGAAAAAATGAGGGCGCCGTCCTCGAAAGAGGGAGGCGCGCGCCAGTTGAACCGGGGTTCGAGGTCGATTCAGGCCACTACCATTAATGGCGCTCACGACCTCGGCGGTAACCGATGGCAATCGGACAGCATTGACCCGACCTGGGTTCATAAACCGGGCGAATAATAAATGTTACGAGATCTTGCGCCATGGTCATGGCTTCGCGCACCAATGCGGATAACCGAAATCCAGCAGAATCTGGCCCGTGGCAAGCCGCTTCCTCCGGGTATTGCCAGACGCTCGATGCTCGGCTTCTGGACCAGCTGCCGCACTCTGACGGCTACGAGTGGATGCAGGCGGGTGTGGACCTGATCCTGGTAACCGTTGCCCCAGGCGAGATTCACGAACTGCTCAAGGGTGCCTTCGACTGAGCGGGCAAAGAAAGGCCCGCTGGGGAGTGCGGGCCAAGGATGTTTCACGGATGAGGCTCCACCTTGGCACAGCGGAAGTGAAAATGTTGTCAACGAACGAACAGGGCGCTGATGAAGGCCCAGAAAAAAGAAAACCCGCCAGACCGGCGGGTTGAACAGAACGTATCGAAGCCAAGCCAGTCTGCCTTCTCGATTGTCAGAATTTCGTGAAGGCCACAGGTTGGAGGGGCTTAGTAACCGTTACTGAATTTTTCATCAATCTTGCGTCTTTCCAAGGCGTAATGCTTGGGATCGATTTCTTCAGAGATCAACCTGGTGTCGAGCGCATCCATCTGGCTTTTCTTCATGCGTGAAACATGGGCACGGGTGGCCTGGTAGTTGATCGATTCGGCCGCGTTGTAGCCACTGACTGGGTCCCAGAAGATCTAGACAGGCCACAGCAGCAGGTTGGCGACGCCATAGCCATAGGCACGGCCGTAGAATGAACCACCGCCGGGCAGCAGGCCCAGGGCTGCTGCGGCACCTGGGCTTTTCTCCCTCACTTCGAGATTCTGCGCACGGTAGTAGCCGAGCTCCTGTTCCTGCACGGAGTTCAGGCCGCTGGCGCACCCAGTGGTCAGGGCGATGAGGCTGGCGGCGATCAGATGACGAGCAAATTGCATTGCGGATTCTTAGGCGTTTCAGTGATTTACCTCGCAGTCCAAGGCAAGGCGGCGGAATCCTACCTGAGATGATGGCACTATGCCTTGTTTTATTGCATTCAGATGTATCGACCTGGTGGTGAAATAAATCGAGCTGGCTGATCACACAGGTCGAAGCGTCCGTTGGGGGCGTGCTGTCACTGAAATCCACCTGGTTATAGACGCCGCCATGGAAGTTGAATGTCCGCCCACTCCAGCTCGCGGCCATTTTCAGCATCCCGCTGCTGCCGGTGCGGCCGGTGCAGGCGGCCGACACCGTAGCGGCGCCTGTCGCAGTGACCTCGATGGTGATGTCGAAAGGCATGCCCAACGGCACATCGGCCAGGACGGTGCTGCTGGTCGGTGTCACCTGGTTGAAGTCCTGGCGAAAACCGAGGGTGATCTTCCCTTTGTTCCAGAACACCTTGATCGCCGGGCTGTCGTCATCTTTTACATGCATTTGCGCGATCACCACCTTCTGTGCCGAGTTGACCCGCTCCAGCACCATGCGTTGGTGATTGACATGCCGGCCGGCGCTGGCCAGCGTCCAGTAGACCGCTTCCTTCCACTCGCAGCGGGTGCGATGGGTGCTCTTGCTCGCCGCCCCTTTGGTCGGTGCGTTCATGCGCACGGCGCCATCGGCCAGGCGGCTGATCACCTGGGGCAGGCTGGCGAGTGCCTGGGCGCCGGTCAATTCCAGCGCCACTGGGTTGCTGGATGACTTCGCCACTGGGGTAGTGATGATCAGGTTGTCGATGTTCACGGTCATGCTGAAAACCTCCTTGATGATATAGATCCTGTACCGCATGCGAGCTCTGAAAGGGCACTCGGTTCATCGGGCGAGGGAGGCCCAGGCAAAAAAATGCCCGCCAGGGCGGCGGGCAAAGAACGTTTTTGAAGGGAGAGCCTGCACTGTGCGCCTGGTCGGTTAAGCCGGGGTTAAGTGCCATGAGGATTGACCCGGTGAGCCGATACGCCTATACAGGCCTGCCGTTGTTACTGGAGCTAGTGATGCACGACGAAGACGATCTGCACGAACCTGAGCACGACCATCTGCTCGACCCAGAATTCCACGAGGGCTACGACCCCGAGGCGGATGCCTACGGGGCTCTTGATGAAGTCGAGGAGGACGAAGAGTCACTCGACGACTTCGATGAGGAAGAGGACCACCCGGCCTGGCATGACGACTGCGACGACTGATGTCGACGCGAGTCCTCAGCGGCGGTCGAGGGAGAACCGTCCGGGGCCGCTGACGGCCAGCAGCAGCAAACCGCCAATGATGCTGAGGTTCTTCAGGAACTGGGTCATGTTGGCGCTGCGCTCAGGTTCGACCATGTTCCAGAACGGATGACCGATCAGTGCGGTGCCGAGCACGAAGAGGGCGAACAGCAAGGCCAGGGGACGGGTGTAGAACCCCAGGATCAACAGGATGCCGACCAGCAGCTCCATGATCACGGCGATCGCCGCAGCCAGCATCGGCGCGGGGGCACCCAGTGAGGTCATGTAGCCCACCGTGCCTTCGAACCCGGTCAGCTTGCTCCAGCCGGAGAGCACGAACAGGATCATCAGCAGGATGCGGGCGAGCAGCAGAATGAAGTCGCGTTGACCGTCGAGCAGGCTATAGCGCATGGCGGCGCTCCAGTGAACAGGGACAGGTTCCACTCTAGCAGCTGCGCGGCGGATTTCCGGCGTGTACGAAAAAGGCGCCGCAAGGGCGCCTTCATCGACAGAAGATGGTGCGAGTGGCGGGACTCGAACCCGCAAGGCTCACGCCGACAGATTTTAAGTCTGCTGTGTATACCAATTCCACCACACTCGCACGATTGGCTGGCGCGCCGCAGGGCAGCCTGGCCCAGACAATCAGGCGCGCTTTATAACCTATTGTTATAGAAGCGTCAACCAGCCTAGGCTCTGTACGAAATGTATCTGCACTCGCCCATACTGCGTTGAAACGGGGCTCGGAATGCTCATGTACTCCAGTACAGCCGGGCGCGACCCCGGCCGTTCCTCCCCCCGTTTCGCCTTGTCTGGCCTTCGCGCAGACACATTTCGTACAGACCCTGAGGTTCAGGGTTCGATAGCACGCGCGATATCTCGCATCTCACAGGCGCTATGGCGCAGGTCATCTACATGCCCACCCATGGCGTGCGCATCGGCTTGATGAATCGAATGACGCAGGTAACGGACATGGCCGTCCAGCGCCTGGCTCAGTTCATCGAGTTCGCTGGCGCTGCGCATCAGGTCGTCCTGCAGCCCTTGCATGCGAAGGTTAAAGGTCATGATGGTTCCTGTGGGATCCGGGGCGCGGGCACTATAGTTCAATTGACAGGATGCTGCCATTGCGCCACTGTCGCGCATTGGATCCAACCAGGCCTGTTGCCATGTCATCGCTTTCCCCTGGCCCGGACGCAACGCGGCGTATCCGCCCGAAGTTGTTCTGGCGCCTGCTGTTCCTGCTGGTCTGCCTGCTGGCGGCGTTCCTGTATGCGGGCTTCATCAGCCTGGGTGGTTACCTGCTGATGCTCGGCTTCGACCAGGAGGCTGCCCAGCCCAGGCGCTTGCTCGCCTTTGCAGGCGCAGCGCTGATCCTGTTGGTGGGGGGGTGGCTGCTCAAGGTGGCGATGCCGCGCAAGCTGGTGCCGACCGTGGTGGAACGCGAGCGCTGACGATCGTCGTATAAGGGGCAGTACAGGCTGGACTTTTGACTACGCTCAATATGTCCTTTCGCGGTGCTTGTGGAGCTCGCATGGTTTCGACAGACCGCCCCACCCATTCGGTGATGTCAGAGGCACGCTACGAGCAGTTGGTCCAGGCGGTGGTGGACTACGCCATCTATATGCTCGACCCAACCGGCCATGTGGTGTCCTGGAACGCTGGCGCGCAGCGGATCAAGGGCTACGATGCCGATGAGATCATCGGCCAGCATTTCTCGCTGTTCTTCACCGCCCAGGATTGTGCCGACGGCCGCCCGCAACGCTTGCTGCGCCAGGCACTCGAAGAAGGCAAGGCGCAGGACGAAGGCTGGCGCGTGCGCAAGGACGGCACGCAGTTCTGGGCGCTGGCGGCGTTGGATGTGATTCGCGACGCACAAGGCGAGGTCATCGGCCTGGCCAAGGTCACCCGCGACATCACTGATCGCCGCGAGTCGGCCCTGCAGCTCGATGGCATGCGTGCGCAACTGTTCCAGGCGCAAAAGCTCGAGGCCCTGGGGCAACTCACCGGGGGCCTGGCCCATGACTTCAACAACCTGCTGACCATCATCCTCAGCTCTGCGCGGCTTGCCAGCAGCAGCCAGGATCCGGCACGCGTGAGGCGCTTGCTCGAGCATATCCTCGATGCCGGCCAGCGCGGCACCCAGTTGACTCAGCAACTGCTCAGCTTTGCCCGGCATCGGCAACTCAGCATCACGCGCATCGTGCCGGCCGAGGCGATCGATATCATATGTGGGCTGGCGGAGCACGCATTGCCCCGGGAGATCGAACTGCTACCCCAGGTACAGCCTGACTTGCCGCTGATCGAGGTGGACGCCGGGCAGTTGCAGATGGTCTTGCTGAACCTGGTGTTCAACGCCCGCGACGCCATTGCCGCCACCGGGCAGATCCGTCTGGTGGTCGAAAGTGTGCAGTTGTCCGGGGAGGTGGATGGGTTGTACGGGCAGTTCGTGCGCTTCGATGTGCGTGATGACGGCCAGGGCATCGACCCGCAGGTGCTGCCTCGGATCTTCGAGCCATTCTTCACCACCAAGGCCTTCGGCAAGGGCACTGGCCTTGGCCTGAGTCAGGCCTATGGCTTCGCCCGGCAGAGCAATGGCATGATCGAGGTGTCCAGCCGGCTTGGCGAGGGCACCTGTATGAGCTTGTACCTGCCAGCCAGGACGGGCCCCGATTCGCTTTCGACCGACGGATAGACAGCCATGGTAGAGCAACTGAAGCGACTGGCCACGGGCATCGAGGGGCTCGATGCGCTGCTCAAGGGTGGGCTGGTGGTCGGCGCCTCTTATATCGTTCAGGGGCATCCCGGCTCGGGCAAGACCATCCTGGCCAACCAGCTGGCGTGCAACCATGTGCGTGAGGGTGGTCGGGTCCTGGTGGCGACGTTGCTCAGCGAGTCCCATGAACGGTTGTTCCAGTATCTCTCGACCCTGAGCTTCTTCGACGCGGCGCTTGTAGGCGACACCATCCAGTTCGTCAGCGCATTCGACACCCTCGAGCAGGACGGCCTGGACGCGGTGGTCAGGCTGTTGCGCCAGGAAATTGCCCGGCAGCAGGCCACCCTACTGATCGTCGACGGGCTGCTCAACGCCCGCTCCAGGGCGGAAACCAGCCTCGACACCAAGAAATTCGTCTCCGAACTGCAGGGGCATGCGGCGTTTGCCGGCTGCACGTTGCTGCTGCTGACCAGTGCGCGGCTGGACGAGGGTAGCCCCGAGCACACCATGGTCGATGGCGTTATCGAACTTGGCGAGCACCTGGTCGGCAGCACGGCGGTGCGCCATGTCCAGTTGCGCAAGACGCGTGGCAGTGGCGCGTTGTCCGGGCGCCACGAATGCCTGATCACGGAGGCGGGGTTGCAGGTCTACCCGCGCCTGGAGTCGCTGTACAGTCGCCCCAGCCAGGCAGGGGCGCAAACCCTGAGCCGGGTCGCCACGGGTGTTGCCGACCTCGATGCCATGCTCGGTGGCGGGCTGGCCGAGGCGTCGGTGACCCTGCTGATGGGGCCATCAGGCGTAGGCAAGACAGCGCTGGGCATCGCGTTCCTGGCCGCTTCGACCAAGGCTGCACCGGGGCTGCACTTCGGTTTCTACGAGACGCCGGCGCGGTTGCGCTTGAAGGCTTGCGCGCTGGGTTTCGACCTGCCGGCACTCGAGCGTGAAGGCAGCGTGCAACTGAGCTGGCAATCGACCACCGAAGGCCTGCTGGACCAACTCGGCGCCCAGCTGTTGGCGCAGGTCGAGGCGCTCGGGGCCAGGCGTGTGGTGGTCGACAGCTTGGGAGCGTTCGGCCGACTGGCCCTTGAGCCCGCCCGTCTGAATGGCTTTTTCCGCGCGCTGACCGGCGAATTGCGTGCCCGTGGTGTGACAGTGCTGCTGACCTGGGAGATGCGTGACATCTTCGGTTCGGAGATCACCGCGCCGGCCCCCGACCTGTCGAGCATCGTCGACAACCTGATCCTGATGCGCTTCGCCGAGCTTGACGCGCAACTGCACAGGGCCCTGTCGGTCATCAAGGTGCGTGACAGCGATCACGACCCTGCCCTGCAGGCGTTGAGTCTTGGACCGAATGGCATCAGCCTCGCGCGAGCGTTCGATGGTGCCAGTGGCGTGCTCAGTGGTTCGGCGACACCGCCGGGAGATCGGTGATGGGGTGAACACTATCCTGGTCGTCGATGACGAGTACCTGATTGCCGACATCCTCGGTTTTGCCCTGGAGGATGAGGGTTATCTGGTTGAAAAGGCGAGCAACGGGCGCAAGGCCCTGGATGCCTTGAAGGAAAAGCGCGTGGACCTGGTAATCACCGACTACATGATGCCGGTGCTCAATGGCGAAGAACTGCTGCAGGCCATACGTGAAGAGCTGGAACTGGCGGACCTGCCGGTCATTCTCATGAGCGGCGCCCAGGCCAGCCAGGGCCGGGCCTGCCCCGGGAAGTTCGCGGCCGTGTTCGACAAGCCATTCGACATGGACCGGATGATCGCCACGGTGCGCGAATTGCTGGGCACCTGAGATTCAGGAGAGGCTCCCCGCATGGGCGGGCAATCGATCAGGCGCATCCGTGCGGCATGATGCGGTTGGCTTGCGGGTTACTCGTCGTTGCTTTTTTCGGGCGCGGGGCTACCGGCCTGGATACGCTTGTAGATCTCTTCACGGTGCACCTGGACATCTTTCGGTGCATCGATACCGATCCTCACTTGCATCCCCTTGACGCCCAGAATGGTGACTTTGATGTCATCGTCGATGACGATGCTTTCGCCAACCTTGCGGGTGAGTATCAGCATGTAGTTCTCCTTGGTGATGTAGAAAACCGCCGAGCCAGGTGCTCTGCGGTGGGAGCCTGTCCCTCTTCCTTCTCATTAAAGACGCTTTCGGCGGATAGTAATTCCCCGCCAGACAAATTCTGTCGTCGATCTTTAGTTGCAGGCGCCAGTGGGGCTGCGGCACAACCCCGCGGCAAGGTGCTCGATGGCAAGGATAGGGTGCTTGGTGCCATATGGGAAATTTCTCTATTCGATGAAGTAAATAGTGACCGTCAATGTTCGTCTTGGCGCTCGAGCATCTGCAGGAAACGCAGTAATGCCACTTCTTCGATTTCCAGCCCCTTGCGTGGGCGTGCGCGGGGCAAGGCAGACAGGCGCCCAAGGTGGAAATGCTCGAGGACTGCGGGATGGATGTAGCAGCGTCGGCAGACCGCTGGCGTGTTGCCCAGGCGCGTGGACACTTGGCGGACGATGGCGGCGACCTGGCGGCGAGCCTCGCTATCGGGTTCCCAGGCTAGCGGCTGGAGCAGGTTCAGCGCCAGGCTGCTGCCGGCCCAGGTGCGGTAGTCCTTGGCCGTGAAATCGGCACCGGTCAACTGCTGGAGGAACTGGTTCACCTCGGTGGACCCGATGCCATGGCGCTGCCCCTGTTCGTCCAGGTACTGAAACAAGGCCTGGCCGGGCAACTCCATGCAGCGCTTGACCAGGCCGGCCAGGCGCCGGTCGGTGAGGGTGACGTTGTGCTCGACGCCGCGTTTGCCGCGGAACTGGAAGCGGATACGGCTGCCCTTGACCTGCACATGGCGGGTGTCGAGGGTAGTCAGCCCGTAGGAGCGGTTCTGCCGCAGGTACTGGCGGTTGCCAATGCGGATCAGCGTGGTGTCGAGCAGGCTGATCACCAGCGCCATGACCTTCTCTCGCCCCAGGCCGGGGCAAGCCAGGTGGGCGTCCAGTTGCTTGCGCAGCCTCGGCAGTACCTCGGCAAAAGCCAGCATGCGTGCATATTTATGCTGATCGCGCACTTCGCGCCATTGCGCGTGGTAGCGGTACTGCTTGCGCCCTCGGGCATCGCGGCCGGTGGCCTGCAGATGTCCTTGGGGGTCGGCGCAGATCCACACGTCGGTGTAGGCCGGAGGGATCACCAGGGCGGCGATGCGCGCCAGGGTTTCTTCATCGCGCACCCGCTGGTTCCCGGCGTCGAAATAGTGAAAGCGGTCGCGCCAGCGTCGGCGGGTCAGGCCGGGTTGGCTGTCATCGACATAATGCAGGGCGGCAGGCAACGGGCAATCGGGCATCGGCGCAGTCCATCGAGAACACTCTTGCTGCAATGGACAGCATTGGCCGCGACATTGCTCAGCCCAACAGCGCCACCGACTTTATCTGCGCACACAGCAACTGGCCTGGGCGTACATCGAGCTGGTCCGCCGAATAGCGCGTGATGCGCGCCAGCAGCGCAGTGCCAGAGGCATCCAGGCTGATCAGCACATGGGCCGGGTTTTCCGCCGGGTGGCATTCGCGTACCCGGACCGGCAGGCGGTTGAGAATGCTCGAGGCCCCCTGCGCAGCCAATGCCAGGCTGACATCCCGGGCCTGGACCTTCAGGCGCAGGGTGCTCCCCACCTGCAAGGCGGGGTGGGCGATCCGCAGCAGTTGCCCGTCCGCGCCTGGCAGGCGCAGGTCAAAAAGCCCGTAGTGCGGGTCGTGGCCCACCACCACACCTTCGAGCACCACTCCGGCATCCTCGCCCTGGGCCAACGGCAGGTCCAGGCGGGCCAAAGTCTCGCCGATTGGCCCGCTGGCCAGCGCCTTGCCCTGCTCGAGCAGGACCAGGTGGTCGGCCAGGCGCGCGACTTCGTCCTGGGCATGGCTGACATAGATCAGCGGGATATCCAGCTCGTTGTGCAGGCGCTCCAGATACGGAAGGATTTCGCGCTTGCGCGCGCTGTCGAGGGCCGCCAGAGGCTCGTCCATCAGCAACAGTCGCGGGCTGCTGAGCAAGGCTCGGGCGATGCCGACCCGTTGTGCCTCTCCGCCGGACAGCGTGGCCGGCTTGCGCGCCAGCAGGTGGCTGATACCCAGCAACTGGCATGCCTGTTCCTGGCTGATTTTACGGGCCTGGGGAGCAATCCGGCGCCAGCCAAACTCCAGGTTGCCTTGCACCGACAGGTGCGGGAACAGGCTGGCCTCCTGGAACACATAGCCGACCGGGCGTTGGTGTGGTGGGATGAAGCGCCCGCGGCTGCTGTCCTCCCAGACCTCGCCATTGATTTCGATGTACGCGCTGGCGGCCCGTTCCAGGCCGGCCAGGCAGCGCAGGCACGAGGTCTTGCCTGAGCCGGAGTGACCGAACAAGGCACTGATGCCGCGACCGGGCAGCTTCAGGTCGACGTCGAGGGTGAAATCGTCACGCGCGAGCTTCAGGCGTGCCTTTATCGATGCGCTCATTTCAGCTCCAGCCTGGTTTGCCACGGCGGCCGGCATAGAGCATCAGCAGCACCAGGAACGAGAACACCAGCATGGCCCCGGCCAGCCAGTGGGCCTGGCTGTATTCCATGGCCTCGACGTGATCGAAGATCTGCACCGAGACCACGCGGGTCTTGTCGGGAATGTTGCCACCGATCATCAGCACCACGCCGAACTCGCCGACGGTATGGGCGAAACCGAGGATGCTGGCGGTAATGAAGCCGGGGCGAGCCAGGGGCAGCACCACGTTGACGAAGGTGTCCCACGGGCTGGCGCGCAGCGTCGCGGCCACTTCCAGGGGGCGCTGGCCGATGGCGCCGAAGGCGTTCTGCAGTGGCTGCACCACGAAGGGCATCGAATACACCACCGAGCCGATCACCAGCCCGCTGAAGCTGAACACCACGCTGCCCAGGCCGAGGGCCTGGGTGGCCTGGCCGATCCAGCCATGGGGGCCGAGGGCCAGCAGCAGGTAGAAGCCGATTACCGTCGGCGGCAGCACCAGGGGCAGGGCCACCACCGCGCCGATCGGCCCGCGCAGCCATGAGCGGGTACGCGCCAGCCACCAGGCGATGGGCGTGCCCAGCACCAGGAGGATGGCGGTGGTGAGGCTGGCCAGCTTGATGGTCAGCCAGATGGCACCCAGGTCACTGGCGTCGAGGGGCATCAGAGCTCATAGCCATAGGACTTGATCACCGCGGCGGCCTTCGGGCCCTTGAGGTAATCGACCAAGGCCTTGGCGGCCGGGTTGTCCTTGCCTTTGTTGAGGATCACCGCATCCTGGCGGATCGGGTCATGCAGCTCGGCGGGCACGATCCAGGCCGAGCCTTCGCTGACCTTGCCGTCCTTGTAGATCTGCGACAGCGCGACGAAGCCCAGCTCGGCATTGCCGGTGGAGACGAACTGGAAGGCCTGGGTGATGTTCTGGCCCTCGACGATCTTGGCCTTGGTCGCTTCGGTCAGCTTCAGCTTGTCCAGCACCTGGGTGGCTGCCAGGCCATAGGGCGCGGCCTTGGGGTTGGCGATGGACAGGTGCTTGTACTCGTTCTTCTTCAGCACGTTACCCTTGGCGTCGACATAGCCTGGCTTGGCCGACCACAGCGCCAGGGTGCCGATGGCATAGGTGAAGCGCGAGCCTGCAACGATTTCCTTTTCCTGTTCCAGCTTGGCCGGGGTGCTGTCGTCGGCGGCGAGGAATACCTCGAATGGCGCGCCGTTCTTGATCTGTGCGTAGAACTGGCCGGTGGCGCCGTAGGCAGCGACCAGCTTGTGGCCGGTGTCCTTCTCGAAATCCTTGGCGATGGCCTGGATGGGCGCTGTGAAGTTGGCCGCGACGGCGACCTGGACTTCATCGGCCCAGGCGCTGTTGAGGCAGATCAGGCTGGCAAGGGCGCTGGCGGCCATATGGGACAAGCGAATACGCATGAAGACGGCTCCTGGGGATTATCGTTATGTTGCGAAATATATAGCGATAAGCCGTCTTTCGGGAAGGGGCTGGCATGATTCACCGTGGGGCAAGCCTTGTCGTGGCGCTGCGTGGCAGCGGCGCACGGCCGCTCCCACGCAGATGATGCTGAACGCTAGCGGCCGCGCGCAGTTCCGCGATCATCGCTACGCCGCCAACCGCCCGCCGGCAATCGCCTCCGACGCCGCCAGCATTGCCCGCAGCAGTACCGCGCAGCCGGCCGCGAGGTCCTCGGGGGCGGCGTTCTCGATTTCGTTGTGACTGATCCCGCCCTCGCACGGCACGAAGATCATCCCGGCCGGGCCCAGTTCCGCGAGGAAGATTGCGTCGTGCCCGGCGCCGCTGACTATGTCCATGTGCGCCAAGCCCAGGTTGCGCGCCGAATCACGCACCGCCTCGACGCAGCCTTTGTCGAAGTACAGGGCCGGGAAGTCGGCGGTGGGCACCAGGTCGTATTCCAGCCCGTGCTTGGCCGTGGTGGCCTCGATCACCTGGCGCACCTCGGCGATCATCGACTCCAGTCGCTGGCCTTCCAGGTGACGGAAGTCCAGGGTCATGCGCACTTCGCCGGGGATCACGTTGCGCGAGCCGGGGTAGGCCTGCAGGCAACCGACGGTGCCGCAGGCATGGGGCTGGTGGGCGAGGGCGCTGCTGTTGACCGCCTCGACCACGGCGGCGGCACCGACCAGGGCGTCCTTGCGCAGATGCATCGGGGTGGGGCCGGCGTGGGCCTCGACGCCGCGCAGGGTCAGGTCGAACCACTTCTGGCCGAGGGCGCCGAGCACCACGCCGATGGTCTTGTGCTGGTCTTCGAGGATCGGGCCCTGTTCGATATGCGCCTCGAAGTAGGCGCCGACCGGGTGGCCGGACACGGCGCGGCTGCCGGCGTAGCCGATGGCGTTCAATGCCTCGCCGACGCTCACGCCCTGGGCGTCGCGCTTGGCCAGGGTCTGCTCGAGGGTGAACTTGTTGGCGAACACCCCCGAACCCATCATGCACGGGGCGAAGCGCGAGCCTTCCTCGTTGGTCCACACCACCACCTCCAGCGGCGCTTCGGTTTCCACGCCGAGATCATTGAGGGTGCGGATCACCTCCAGCCCGGCCATCACGCCGAAGCAGCCGTCGAACTTGCCGCCGGTGGGCTGGGTGTCGATATGGCTGCCGGTCATCACTGGCGGCAGCTTGGCGTTGCGCCCGGGGCGGCGGGCGAAGATGTTGCCGACCGCGTCGATGCTCACCGTGCAACCGGCTGCTTCGCACCACTGCACGAACAAGTCGCGGGCCTGGCGATCGAGATCGGTCAGCGCCAGGCGGCATACGCCGCCCTTGGGCGTGGCGCCGAGGCGGGCCAGCTCCATCAGCGATTGCCACAGGCGGTTACTGTCGATGTGGCGTTGGCTGGATTGCAGGATTTCCTTGGCGGGGATGGTCATGGGGTGTCTCCTCAGGCTGTTATTTTTACCATCACGTGGGCGGGCTTGCCCCGCGATGCGGCGCATCAGGGCAGCGGCTTGGCCAGCCGCGCCGGGCCGCGCACCGCGATGCCGCCGAGGGCGTAGTAGAGCCCGCCGCCGAGCAGCGAGCCGGTGAACCAGCCGTAGTCGTAGAACCAGCTGAAACTGCTGTTGCCGATGGCCATCACGGTCAGCGCCACCGGTACGCCGAAGGCGATGAACCCGGCCCAGTTCCACGCCGGATACACGTCGTCGCGGTACAGCCCGGCGAGGTCCAGCTGCTGGCGGCGGACCAGGAAGTAGTCCACCACCATGATCCCGGCGATCGGCCCGAGCAGGCTGGAATAGCCCAGCAGCCAGTTGGAGTACACGCTCTCCAGGCTCAGGTCGGAGACGATCCAGCCGAGCTTCTTGAGCAGCTCGTGGCCCATCAGCGCCAGGCCGATGAAACCGGTCAGCCAGACCGCGCGGCTGCGCCCGATCAGGCGCGGGGCGATGTTCTGGAAGTCGTTGGTGGGCGAGACGATGTTGGCCGCGGTGTTGGTCGACAGCGTCGCGATGATGATCAGCGCCATGGCCAGGGCCACCCAGCCGGGGCTCTGGATATGGCCGATCAGGCTCACCGGGTCGGACACCGTCTGGCCCACCAGCGAGGCGGAGGCGGCGGTCATGATCACGCCCAGGGCGGCGAACAGGAACATGGTCAGCGGCAGGCCGAAGATCTGCCCGAGAATCTGGTCCTTCTGGCTTTTCGCATAGCGGCTGAAATCGGGGATGTTCAGCGACAGCGTGGCCCAGAAACCGACCATGGCGGTGAGCCCGGCGCAGAAGTAGCTGACCACGCTGGCGCCCTCGGGGCGTTTGGGCGGCTGCGCGAGCAGCTCGCTCATCGACATGTGCGGCAGCGCCCAGAACAACAGGCCGACACCGACCGCCACCAGCAGGGGGGCAGAGAGCGTCTCCAGCCACTTGATCGACTCGGCGCCGCGCAGCACCACCCAGAGGTTCAGCGACCAGAACAGCATGAAACCGATCACCTCGCCAGTGCCGCCCAGTGCTTTCCACTCGGGGAACAGCGAACCGAGGAACAGGTGGATGGCCAGCCCGCCGAACATCGTCTGGATGCCGAACCAGCCGCAGGCCACCACGGCGCGGATCAGGCATGGCACGTTGGAGCCGAAAACGCCGAACGAGGCGCGTAGCAGCACCGGGAACGGGATGCCGTACTTGGTGCCGGGGAAGGCGTTGAGGGTCAGCGGGATGAGCACGATGAGGTTGGCCAGCAGGATCGCCAGCAGCGCCTCGCCGACACTCAGGCCGAAGTAGGCGGTGAGCACGCCACCGAGGGTGTAGGTGGGCACGCAGATGGACATGCCCACCCACAACGCGGTGATGTGCCACTTGTTCCAGGTGCGCTGGTGCACCTTGGTCGGGGCGATGTCGTGGTTGTAGCGGGGGCTGTCGAGGACGTCGCTGCCGGCGTCGAGCTCGTACAGGCCATGCTGCTCGACCACATGTGATCTGCTCTGTTGCATGGGGTTCTCCAGGTCTTTTTCTTGTAGTTGTCGCTCATCGGGCTGACGCGATGGCCGGAGTACACACACCACCAGTACTGCACCTCCGGCCCGGCCAGGCGGTTATGGCCTGCGTTTTCAACAAACGTGCCGGGAAAGCCCGCGCCTTCCCGGCGGGCCGCCGCCGACCGGAGGTAACTCACTGACCTGCAAAGGCATTCATCAACACGGCAGGCGAAGCGGGAGCGCCCGCGCATGCCGTCTGTCTGGCCGGTCCATCACCCGCGTGATTCAAACGGGTGCAACCTGGAAAACCACCGGCGCGGCCTGCGCCATCCAGCCAGGAAACAAACACCTGATTTTGCGTAGAAAATCTTGACCAATTTGGCTTCCTGTCAAGTGCGTCAAAATGGTGAGGGGGTGTAACTTTTTGGTGATTTGTTAAATAAACCATTAAAAATCAGTTATTTAGTGTTTTTAATGGTTGCATATATTTTTTCTTGATCAATATCCGATCAGATACTAGCCTCGATTCTTGTCAGGCCTGACAGGATTGATGAACTCACCTCCAGCGCCCGGCCAACACAATTCCAAGAACCGGCCAGAAGACCGGTCAGCCTGCGAGGAAGACGGCATGTCCCTGTTGATCCGTGGCGCCACTGTGGTTACCCATGAAGAGAGCTACCCCGCCGATGTCCTGTGTGCCGATGGCTTGATCCGTGCCATCGGCAAAGACCTCGAAGCCCCCACCGACTGCGAGATCCTCGACGGCAGTGGCCAGTACCTGATGCCTGGCGGCATCGACCCGCACACCCACATGCAGCTGCCGTTCATGGGCACGGTGGCCAGCGAGGACTTCTTCAGCGGCACTGCCGCTGGCCTGGCCGGCGGCACCACCTCGATCATCGACTTCGTCATCCCCAACCCGCAGCAGTCGCTGCTCGAGGCCTTCCACACCTGGCGCGGCTGGGCGCAAAAGAGCGCCAGCGACTACGGCTTCCACGTCGCCATCACCTGGTGGAGCGAACAGGTCGCCGAGGAGATGGGCGAGCTGGTCGCCCAGCATGGGGTGAACAGCTTCAAGCACTTCATGGCCTACAAGAACGCGATCATGGCCGCCGACGACACCCTGGTGGCCAGCTTCGAACGCTGCCTGCAACTGGGCGCGGTGCCCACGGTGCACGCCGAAAACGGCGAGCTGGTCTATCACCTGCAGCAAAAATTGCTCGCCCAGGGCCTGACCGGCCCCGAGGCACACCCGCTGTCGCGTCCGTCCCAGGTCGAAGGGGAGGCCGCCAGCCGCGCCATCCGTATCGCCGAAACCCTGGGCACGCCTCTGTATCTGGTGCATGTCTCCAGCCGCGAGGCGCTGGATGAGATCACCTATGCCCGGGCCAAGGGCCAGCCGGTGTACGGCGAGGTGCTCCCGGGGCATCTGCTGCTCGACGACAGCGTTTACCGTGATCCGGACTGGGCCACCGCCGCCGGCTATGTGATGAGCCCGCCATTCCGCCCGCGCGAGCACCAGGACGCGCTGTGGGGTGGCCTGCAGTCGGGCAACCTGCACACCACGGCCACCGATCACTGCTGCTTCTGCGCCGAGCAGAAGGCCATGGGCCGCAATGACTTCAGCCGGATCCCCAACGGCACCGCCGGCATCGAGGACCGCATGGCGGTGCTGTGGGACGCCGGGGTGAACAGCGGGCGCCTGTCGATGCACGAATTCGTCGCGCTGACTTCCACCAACACCGCGAAGATCTTCAATCTGTTCCCGCGCAAGGGCGCGATCCGTGTCGGCGCCGACGCCGATCTGGTGCTGTGGGATCCGCAGGGCAGCCGTACCATCAGCGCCCAGACTCACCACCAGCGGGTCGATTTCAACATCTTCGAAGGCCGCACAGTGCGCGGCATCCCCAGCCACACCATCAGCCAGGGCAAGGTGCTCTGGGCCGATGGCGACCTGCGCGCCGAGCCGGGCGCGGGGCGTTACGTGGAGCGCCCAGCCTATCCGTCGGTGTACGAGGTGCTGGAGCGGCGTGCCGAACGGCAGAAACCGACGCCGGTTCAGCGCTGAAGCAGTTGGGGCTGCTGCGCAGCTCTATCGCCGGCAAGCCGGCGATACGGGCGCAAGGCGCCCCCTGATAACCACACACATGTTCCTGTTGACTGCCATCCCCCCAGAACGGACCGGCGCCTGACCACCGCCGCCTCCAATAAAAACGAGAGAGGCTACAACCGTGATCGATGCCCTGAACCACTTGCCGCGCCCCCGCGCCGGCGCCGACCAGCTGGCCGAGGCCTTCAGCGACCTCGCGCCCCCACTCACCGCCCGTCAGGCCGCAGTCGAGAGTGCACGCTGCCTGTACTGCTACGACGCGCCGTGCGTCAATGCGTGCCCCAGCGAGATCGACATCCCTTCGTTCATCCACCGTATCAGCGACGAGAACCTGCAAGGCGCCGCCGAGCGCATTCTCTCGGCCAACATCCTCGGCGGCAGCTGTGCCCGGGTTTGCCCCACCGAGATCCTTTGCCAGCAAGCCTGCGTGCGCAACAACGCCCAGGAGTGCGCTCCGGTGCTGATCGGTCAATTGCAGCGCTACGCTCTGGATCATGCCGACTTCACCGAGCATCCGTTCCAGCGTTCGCCGGCCAGCGGCAAGCGCATCGCCGTGGTCGGCGCCGGCCCCGCCGGGTTGTCCTGCGCGCACCGGCTGGCCATGCACGGCCACGACGTGGTGATCTTCGAGGCGCGGGAAAAGGCCGGCGGTCTCAACGAATACGGTATCGCCCGCTACAAGCTGGTGGACGACTACGCCCAGCGTGAAGTGGAGTTCCTGCTGGGCATTGGCGGAATCGAGATCCGCCATGGCCAGCGCCTGGGCGGCAACCTGTCGTTGGCCGAGCTGCATGGCCAGTACGACGCGGTGTTCCTCGGCCTGGGCCTGGGGGCCGTGCGCCAGCTGGGCCTGGCGGACGAAGACGCGCCGGGCCTGCTTGCCGCCACCGACTATATCCGTGAATTGCGCCAGGCTGACGACCTCGCCCAGCTGCCGCTGGCCGACCGCTGCCTGGTGCTCGGCGCTGGCAACACCGCCATCGACATGGCCGTGCAGATGAGCCGCCTGGGCGCCCGCGACGTCAACCTGGTGTATCGCCGCGGCGAAGCCGACATGGGCGCCACCGGCCATGAGCAGGAAATTGCCAAGCACAACCAGGTACGCCTGCACACCTGGGCCCGGCCCGATGCCGTGCTGCTGGATGATGCCGGGCGCGTGCGCGGTATGCGCTTTGCGCGCACGCAATTGATCGACGGACGCCTGGGCGATACCGGCGAAACCTTCGAGCTGGCTGCCGACGCGATCTTCAAGGCCATCGGCCAGCGCTTCGATGAGCAAGGCCTCGGCGATCCGCTGGCGGCGCAACTGGCCCGCGACGGCGAGCGCATCCAGGTGGACGCGCACATGCGCACCTCCATCCCCGGCATCTACGCCGGCGGCGACTGCACCGCCCTGGGCCAGGACCTCACCGTCCAGGCGGTGCAACATGGCAAGCTGGCCGCCGAAGCCATCCATGCCCAACTCATGCTCAATGTGGAGGCTGCGTAAATGGCCGACCTGTCCATCGTATTCGCCGGCATCAAGGCACCCAATCCATTCTGGTTGGCCTCCGCACCACCCACTGACAAGGCCTACAACGTGGTCCGCGCCTTCGAGGCCGGCTGGGGTGGTGTGGTATGGAAGACCCTGGGCGAGGACCCGGCGGCGGTCAACGTGTCGTCGCGCTACTCGGCGCACTACGGCGCCAACCGCCAGGTGCAGGGCATCAATAACATCGAGCTGATCACCGACCGTTCGCTGGAGATCAACCTGCGCGAGATCACCCAGGTGAAGAAGGACTGGCCCGATCGTGCGCTGATCGTGTCGCTGATGGTGCCGTGCGTCGAAGAATCCTGGAAGTTCATCCTGCCGCTGGTGGAAGCCACCGGCGCCGACGGCATCGAACTCAACTTCGGCTGCCCCCACGGCATGCCCGAGCGCGGCATGGGCGCCGCCGTCGGCCAGGTGCCCGAGTATGTGGAAATGGTCACCCGCTGGTGCAAGACCCATTGCACGCTGCCGGTGATCGTCAAGCTCACCCCCAATATCACCGACATCCGCCAGTCGGCGCGCGCTGCCCACCGGGGCGGGGCGGACGCGGTGTCGTTGATCAACACCATCAACTCGATCACCAGTGTCGACCTGGACCGCATGGTTGCCCACCCCATCGTCGGCGACCAGAGCACCCACGGCGGCTACTGCGGCTCGGCGGTCAAGCCGATCGCCCTGAACATGGTCGCCGAGATTGCCCGCGACCCTGAGACCCGCGGGCTGCCGATCTGCGGCATCGGCGGTATCGGCACCTGGCGTGACGCCGCCGAGTTCATTGCCCTGGGCAGCGGCGCGGTGCAGGTCTGCACCGCAGCGATGCTGCATGGCTTTCGCATCGTCGAAGACATGCAGGACGGCCTGGCGCGCTGGATGGACCAGCATGGCCACCGGAGCCTCGAGGCGTTTCGTGGCCAGGCCGTTGGGCATACCACCGACTGGAAGTACCTGGATATCAACTACAAGTCGGTGGCGCATATCGACCAGGACGCCTGCATTGGCTGCGGGCGCTGCCACATCGCCTGCGAGGACACCTCGCACCAGGCCATCGCCAGCACCCTGAAGGCCGACGGCACCCACGCCTACAGTGTGATCGAGGCCGAGTGCGTGGGCTGCAACCTGTGCCAGATCACCTGCCCGGTGCAAGGTTGCATCGACATGCAGGCGCAGGACACCGGCAAGCCGTACATGAACTGGACGCAGGATCCGCGCAACCCCTATCGCGAGGCGGGTTGAGGTCGCTGGGACGCAGACCTCACGCAGGTCTCTCGTGGGAGATTTGATCTAACCACTCTGACCACTGCGCAAGGTCTGCTCGATCACCTCGACGAACGCCCGCACCAGCGGACTGCGCTCGTGCCTGCGCGTCAGTACCAGCAGCGGCGCGCAGGCGCCGGGCTCGGCCAACGGCAGGTAGGACACGCCACGCCTGACCAAGGACCGGGTGCACTGCGGTACCACCGCGACGCCGCGGCCCGCAGCGACCAGGGCGATGATCGAGGTGATCTGCCGGCCGCTCGGAGCCGGCCGTGGCGTCAGCCCGTGGCGGCGGTACAGGCCGAGGATGATTTCGTTCAAGCCCGAGCCGTAATCCGCGGGGAAGGTGATCAGCGGCAGTTCGCCGAGCTCGGCCAGGTTGACCTGCAACTGCCCGGCGAGGGGGCTGTCGCTGGGAACGGCCGCGACCAGCGGCTCGTTGTCCAGGCAGATGGCCTGGACCTGAGGGTTGTCGCCCGGCGGGTGCATACGGCTCATGCCGATATCCAGGCGGCCTTCGATTAGTTGCGTCCACTGGGTGCTGGAAGCACCTTCCTCCACATTCAACTGCACATCCGGGTACTTCGAGCAGAACGCCTGGATGGTATGGCTGAAGGTGTCCGAGAGGGCGATCGAACTGGCGTAGCCCACCGTCAGTTGGCCGGCCGAGCCCGCCGCCAGCTTGCTGGTGATAGCTGTGGTCAGGTCGACCTGCTCGAGCACGCCGCGAGCGTAGGGCAGCAGGTGACGGCCCGCGGTGGTCAGGCTGACATTGCGGGTGCTGCGGTCGAACAGGCGAAACCCAAGCTCAGTCTCCAGTGCCGATATCTGTCGCGTCAGCGGCGGCTGGGCCATGTGCAGGCGCGCAGCCGCACGGCCGAAATGCAATTCCTCGCTCACAACCAGGAAACAGCGCAGTCGGCGCAAATCCATGATGTTCTTCCTTGAGTATCAATCGGTCGGCAATAGGTATTGGATCCAAAATTCGTCCTACCTTATAAACATGTAAAAATTTTTTACGAGTGTTTGCATGCGTTTTTCCGCCGACTTCCCCCGGATTGCCCTATTTCTTGGCGGATGTGCCGCATTTCTAAACCTGTATTCCACCCAAGGCCTGCTTACTGAATTGACCCGTGCCTTTGCGGTCACGCTGCGACAGGCCAGCTGGAGCATCACCGTGACGATCCTGGTCGTGGCCTTGACCGCGCCTTTTGTCGGCTGGCTGACGGCTCGGGGTGAACAGCATCGGGTCATCGCCGGGGCGGCGCTGTTGCTGGCGCTGCCGGCGTTGTTGGCGGCGTGGGCGGGCAGCTTTGGTGAATTCCTGCTGTGGCGTTCGGTGCAGGGGTTGTTCATCCCGATGGTGTTCGCCACCAGCGTGGCCTACATCGGCGTGCGCTGGCAGGGCGGTGCCGTGACCGAAATGACCAGCGTCTATGTTGCCGGCACGATCTTCGGCGGTTTCTGCGGGCGTTTCCTCACCGGCCTGGTCACCGAGCTTGCCGACTGGCGTGTGGCATTGACGGTCCAGGCAGGGCTCAGCCTGGCGGTTGCGCTGGGCATCGCGCTGCTGTTGCCGCGCAATCCGCCAGCGGCCCGGCGTGAGCCGCTGGCGCTTGGCGAGCTTGCCAGCAGGCCGCTGCTGGGGGCCTATGCCGTGGGGTTCTGTGTCTTGTTCGCCCAGGTCGCGACTTTCACCTATGTGGGCCTGCACCTGAGCGAGGCCCCGTTCGCCCTGGGCACTGCAGCGCTGGGTGCCATCTACGCAGTGTTCCTGCTGGCGCTTGTGGTGGTGCCGCTGGCCGGACGCCTGAGCAAGGCGCGACCCCATGCCGACCTGGTGCGGGTGGCCGGATACCTGGGCATCGCCGGCTCGGCCCTGACCCTTTCCCCGTCGCTATGGTTGATCGTGCTGGGCCTGGCGCTCAGCTCCACCGGCGTGTTTCTCGCCCAGGCCGCTGCCAATGCCTTCATCACCGCCCAGGCACCACGGCAGAAATCCGCCGCGGTCGGTCTGTACCTGAGCTGCTACTACCTTGGCGGCAGCTTCGGCGCCTTCGTGCCCGGCGGCCTGTGGGAACGCTGGGGCTGGGGCGGCTGCGTCGCCCTGATCGTGGTGTTCCAGCTGCTGCCGCTGCTGATCGCGCGGGGCAGCTGGCGGGTGGCGCCGGTCCGCGGGCCGGCGGTCCAGCCATTGCAATGAATCGTTTCCTCAACGCGCTACATCATCATCCAACAAGGAAAAGAGTGAGATGACCGTGAGTAACTTGCCGACCGTGCACAGCCAGTTGCTGAGTGTGATTGAACCGGTGTTGCAGGAGATGCCTGCCGGCGTGCTGAAACAGGCGCTATGGGATGAGTTCCGCAACCAGGAGGCCGCGCTGGTCGACATCGAGGAGGCGTTCCAGGTGCTGACTTCGCGCCGCCATGACGCCGCGGCGTTACGCAAGTTCTTCGCCAGCTGGTCGAAGACCAACAACTCGGCCGCCAGCGTCTCCGGCCTGGCCAATCGCTTGACCCTGCTGGCGCGTTCCGAGCAGGGCAGCGCCGCCGCGCAGCAGATCTACCAGGTGTGCGGCAGCCTGCAGCGAATCACCGACGAGGACCTGGGGGCGCTGGGCAACATCTTGCATGCCGACCTGTTCTACAACATGGCCACGCCACTGTGTGGCGACGACCAGTGGCTGCTCAAGGAAAACTGCCTGCCGTCGGCGCAGGCGTTCAAGGACTGGACCGATACCCGCCGTCTGCGTGACCGTGACCTGCTCCAGGGCCTGCTGACCACGCTGGTGCATGAGGTCTACACCCACGGTGAGGTGGAGTACATCCATCCGTTGTACACCCGCTGGTTCGAGCGCGACATGGGGGTCCCGCCCGAGCAGGTGCGCAAGACTGTGGCCTGGGTCACCGTGCACACCGGGGGGACCGAAAGCAATCATTTCGCCCACGCGGTCGAGGCGGTCGAGGCCTTCGTCAAGGCCATGGGCATCGCCGTGGACAGGGCTACGGCCCGTGAAGTCTTTGCCCAATACCTGCAGCGCAAGGCCGAGGTGATGCGCGACTGCGCCGCCTGCCTGATCTGACCGGCTGAGTCCCGCCTGAAAGACGCCTGCCATGTTCCCCGACATGGCAGCGCTTTCGCACGCCTTGCAAACCACCTGCATGGGCTAGGTGGGGAGTATCAATAACGACTGAATCGGTATTGGCATCGGCCGCCGACTCCTCAGCAGAATCAGTGGTGAGCCTGGCCCTGGTGCCTGGTCACTTTCTGACTTATGCAAGCACGCAAGGAACGCCTCATGCAGCTGATCGTCTTCTGCCCACCCAAGATCATTCTCCAGCACAGCGCGCAAAGCTGGGCCGACGCCCTAGGGCCGGGAGGCATGCTGCTGAGCTGCAACTCCCGCGCCCAGGAAATCACCGCGCATCTTGGCGATCAAGTGGTGTACCGGTTGTTCGACTATTTCAACGACAACGCGCTGGTCGAGGTGGATGTCCATGACATGGCCCGCGAGATGCGCGATCCGTTGTGCGTGGCACTGGCCGAGATCGATGTGCTGCGGGTGGCGCGCATCAACGACCGGCTGGGTGTCAGCCAGGGCGCCGAGGGGCGCGCGATGTTCTATCGCGACAAGTTCTTCATGAAGCAGAGGGCCCGCGACCGTGGTTTCGCCGTCGCCGACATGGCGCCGCTGACCCATGCCACCGCAGCGATCCAGTTCAGTGAGCAGCACGGCTTCCCGGTGGTGGTCAAACCGCGCGATGGTCGTGGCTCGAACGGCGTGGAAGTACTCAGGGACATGTCGCAGCTTCGCCAGTGGCTGGCTGCGCGTGGCGCCACCACCTTCCACAACCTGATGATCGAGCGCTATGTGCGGGGCAGCCACTACATCGTCAACGGCCTTTACATCGACGGCAAGCCGATCCTTGTGTCGCCTGTGCGGGTGATGACCTCGGCGCTGGACTTCCTCGGCGGCAAGGCCCACGACCTGCACATGCTCGATGCCAGCAATCCGATGCGCGACAAGCTGGTGCGCTATGCCCGTGCGCTGGTCGAGGATGTGCTGCCTTCCGAGCCGACCCTGCTGTTCCACCTTGAACTGTTCGTCACCGACACGGGCGAGATTGTCCTGTGCGAAATCGCCTCGAGGCTGGGCGGGGTGTTCTTCAACCAGGAGATCAGCCATGCCTGGGGCCTGGACCCGCGCATGACCTTCCTGCGCGCGCTGCGCGATCCCGCGTATCGTCCGGCGTCCATGATCGAACCGCGGCAGATGGTCGGGCACATCAGCATTCCACCGCGAGTCGGCCTGTTGCGCGAGGTGCCGAGCGACTGCCCGCTCGACGGCGTGCTGGAGTACCGCATATCGGCGAGCAGGATGACCGCCTACCGGTCGATGGAGTTCACCAACTCGGAAATCCTCAATGCCATCGTCGCCGGGCGCAACGAGCGTGAGCTGCAACTGCGGCTTGGCGAAGTCGAGCGCTGGTTCCACGAAAGCTGCGACTGGGCGGGCAACGAAGCGGCCGCCGTCTAGCCGCTTGACTGTCCTGTTCCTCAATCACTTTTGCTGACCGTGCCGCCAGTCGGGACGGTCATGCCTGCAGACAGGTGACGATGCCATGAAACCTTTGATCGAGAGCCTCATCCCCATTCCGGTCGCGGCCCTGGGGGCCTGGCTGGGATTTCTCAGCGGGCTGCCGCTCGGTGAACTGATCGGCGCCATCTGCGCGGTCACGGCGTTGAGCAAGTGGGGCGTGCGCATGCGCATGCCATTCCCGTTCGTGGCCACCGTGCAGTTGCTGTTGGGGATCAGTGTCGGCTCCACGGTCACCGCCTCGATGATGCACGAGCTCACTGACTTCAGCATTCTGCTCGGGCTGCTGGTGTGCATGACCACACAGATCCTGGTGGGCTACAACTGGCTGCGCCGCATGGAGAAGTGGGGCCATATCGAAAGCCTGCTCAGTGCCATTCCCGGCGCCATGGCGGCGGTGATGACGGTGTCGGGGGAGGAGGGACCGGCCTCTGGCCGAATCGCCTTCGTGCATATCGTCCGATTATTGGCGCTGTTGCTGGTGGTGACGCTGATCGCAGGCGGGCATGGCGACAGTGCGGTGCCGGCCACCGGCACCCTGGGCGACTACCTGCGGATCGTCCCGGTGGCGCTGGTCGCGGTCGCCGCCGGCTATCTGCTGGAGCGCTTCGATGTGCCCGCGCCGTACATGCTTACCGGCCTGGTCTGTGCGGCCGCCGTCAACATCGGCATGCCGTCGGTCAACCTGCACGTGCCCGACCCGGTGGCGATGGTGGCGTTGATCCTGCTGGGTGGCTTGATCGGTATTCGCCTGCGCGACATCACCTTGGGAGACGTACTGCGATACGTGCGTGCTGGCCTGGTGGTGACCACGCTGACGTTTTGCACCACCTTGCTGGTGGCCGCGCTCGCCGCCCAGCTCACCGGCAAACCTTTCCTGGCGCTGTTCATGTCCTGGGTGCCGGGCGGTGTCGAGGTGATGACCGCGGCCGCCCTGTTGCTCAAGCTCGATCCTGCCTTCGTCATGCTCAACCACGTGGTGCGCATGTCGATCATTCATATCTCTCCGGCGTTCCTGCCCAAGCGGTTGCTCCAGCCCGAACCGGTTACCGACGCACCGCGCAACTGAACCTTCGATCACAAGGACCTGATCTCGATGACCGCTGCAATCGCCATTCATGATCCGACCCTGCGCGACGGCAACCATGCCGTCTCCCATTCGTTGAGCCTGGAAGATATCGCCGCCTATTGCCGTGCAGTCGACAGCTGCGGCCTGAGCGTGGTCGAGGTCGGCCACGGCAATGGCCTGGGAGCATCGTCCCTGCAGTTGGGGCTGGCCCGCCACGCCGACACCGAGATGCTCGAGACCGCGCGCGCCAACCTCAGTCGCACGCGCCTGGGCATCCACATGATTCCAGGCTTCGCCAGGCTGGACGATATCGATACCGCGCTGCGGATCGGTGTCGAGGTGTTGCGCATCGCCTCCCATTGCACCGAGGCGAGCGTGACCGAAAGCTATATCGAGCATGCGCGCGCCAACGGCGCGTATGTGCATGGCGTACTGATGATGTGCCACATGGCCAGCCCCGAGCGGTTGCTCGAGGAGGCGACGAAACAACAGGGCTATGGTGCCAACGCCATCGTGCTGATGGATTCGGCTGGCCACCTCGATCCGGACAGCACCCGTGAGCGGATTGCCTTGCTCAGCAGCGAACTTTCGATTCCGGTGGGCTTCCATGGCCACAACAACCTGGGCCTGGCCATCGCCAACTCGCTGGCCGCGGTCCAGGCCGGGGCGACGATCGTCGACGGCTGCATGCGCGGCTTCGGTGCCGGTGCCGGCAACACCCAGCTGGAGACCCTGTGCGCGGTGCTTGAGCGTTACCGCTTCGCCACCGGCGTGGACATTTTCGCCCTGTGCCGCGCCATCGAGCAGTTGGAGAGCATCGCCCCGGTCAGCACGCCCACGGTCGTCAAGACCGCCAACCTGATCAGTGGCCTGTACGGCGTGTGCAGTGGTTTCGAAAAACATGTCGCGCGCGCCGCCAGCGAGTTCGGCGTCGAACCACGGCGAATCTACGAAGCCCTGGCCCAGTGCAATGCGGTAGCCGGCCAGGAAGACCTGATCATCTCGGTGGCCAGCCGCCTTTCGCAACCTTCCGTTGCCTGACTCTGGAGTGCGTTCATGTCCCTGAAAACCGCCATCATCGGCAGCGGCAACATCGGTTGCGACATCCTGTGCAAGGTCCTGGCCCATCCGGACCTGGACTGCACGCTGGTCGCCGGACGCTCCCCACACTCAGCGGGCCTTGCCTTCGCCCGTGAGCGCGGGGTCGCCATCACCGCCGACGGTATCGAAGGTCTGTTCGCCCGGATCGGCGAGTTCGACCTGGTGTTCGACGCCACCTCGGCCACCGACCATGAGCGCCATGCGCCGCGCCTGATCGAGGCCGGCAAGGTGATCATCAACCTCACCCCGGCAGCCCTGGGTCAACTGTGCGTGCCTTCGCTCAACGGCCTGGAGCTGACCGGAGCGAGCAACGTCAACATGATCACCTGTGGTGGCCAGGCCTCAATCCCGCTGGCAGCCGCCATCGCCCGGGCCAACCCTGGGGTGCGCTATATCGAGGTGGTGTCGTCGATCAGCGCCGAAAGCGCAGGCCCCGCCACCCGACGCAACCTGAGCAACTACATCACCACCACCGAGCAGGCGCTGCGTCGCTTCACCGGCTGCACTCAGGTCAAGGCGATCCTTAACATCAACCCGGCCAAGCCCAATGTCTACATGCAGACGGCGGTCTCGGCACTGATCGCCCAAGTCGACCTGGCCGCCACCCGACGCGAGGTGGAGCGGGCCGTGGCGCTGGTGCGCGAGGCCGTTCCGGGCTACGAGGTGATCGTCGACCTGCACTACAGCGAAGGCCGCCTGTTCACCATGGTGCGGGTCGAGGGGGCGGGGGACTACCTTGATCCGAGTGCCGGCAATCTCGACATCATCACCGCGACGGCCACCCACATGGCTGCGCTAATGGCGCGTGGTCGCTCTGCCGTGCGCGCCGCTTGAAACGGAATTTCTGGAGAATCCTGCATGCCTTCGCTTTCACCAGATCTGGAATTCGCTCGATTCTGTCCGATCCTCGGGGTGGCGCAGAAGGTCAGTGAAGCGCCACAACCGGTCATCGACCTTGGGGTCGGCGTACCTGGCTTCTTGCCGGCGCCCCATATCGTCGAGGCGGCGGTGCGGGCGGCCCACGAGGACACCGGTGGCTATGGCGCCAGTCGTGGCGACCCGGCGTTGCTCAAGGCTTACCTTGGCTACCTGCGTCGCCTTGGCCATACGCATTTCGACGAGCGCAACCTGGTCGCGGGCCTCGGCGCCAAGCACCTGTTGTTCAGCGTGCTGCGGGCGATCATCCGACCGGGGGACAAACTGCTGGTCTCGACCCCGTGCTGGCCAACCTATTTCGATATCGCCGAACTGGTCTGGGCGGATGTCGTCGATGTGCGCTGCACCGCGCACAGCGGCTACAAGATGTCCCCCCAGGCGCTGGAACAGGCCCTCGACGAACAGGTGCGGGTGGTGCTGCTCAATTCCCCCGGGAACCCTACGGGCGCTGTGTATTCGGCCGAGGAGCTCCTGGGGCTGGCGCAAGTCCTGCGCAAACATGACGTCTGGATCATTTGCGATGACGTCTACCAGCGCTTCGTCTATGACATGGACAGCTGTCCCGACCTGCTGACGGTGGCGCCGGATCTTGCCGGGCGCATCATCAAGATCGACAGCGTTTCCAAGCTCTACGGCATGCCGGGGTGGCGGGTCGGCTTGCTGGCGGCGGATCGACGCATCGCCGATGCGGTCACCACGCTGAATTCCAACTCGATCTCCAACCTGCCGGCCCCCGCTGCTGCGGCGGCGACAGCGGCACTGGAGGGTGACCAGGCTTTCTCCATTGCCGCCCGGCAGCGTCTGGCCGGGCAGCGTGAGGCCTTGCTCGAAGTGTTGCGCGGTGCGCCGTTGCTGCGCTTCTGCGAGCCTGCCGGAGCGTTCTACCTGTTTCTCGACATCGGCCAGGCGCTGGGCCGGTCGTTCCGCGGCCAGATGATCGGTGATGACGAGTCGTTCTGCGACGTGCTGCTCAAGGAGTTCGGCGTTGCCCTGATCCCTGGCAGTTTCTTCGGCACGGCGGGGCATGCCCGGCTGTCGTATTCCGGCGACGCCGGAAAAGTCCTGGCCGGTGCCGAGCGCATCAAGACTTTCCTGGGCGAGTTCGCCTGAGGCTGGAACGCAATCCGTGGACAGGGAAGCAATACTGGAGAGGGACGCAAGTTGATGAAAAACGCCTTTGCAATCGTCGGCTGCGGTGCGACGGCCATCGCCTTCCTGCAGCGCCATCTGGATCGTGTGGCCGCCGGCAGCGCGCCGGCCGGCGTCATCCACCTGTTCGAGAAACGGGATGACTTCGGCCGCGGCGCGGCTTACGAGGCTGACCTGGAGAGCAACCTGCTCAACACCAGGACCGGTCTCATCACGCCATACCCGCATCTGCCAGGGCATTTCCTGCAGTGGTTGCAGCAGAGCCCGCAGGCCTGGCGCCGCGCGTACCCCGATTTCCGCCCCGAGGCGGACGGGTTCGCGCCTCGGGCGCTGTTCGGTATCTATCTGCAGCATCAGCTCAAGCAGATCGTATTGCGTGGCGCGACCCTGGGCTGCCAGCTGGTGCAGTTGCAGGCAGAGGTCTGCGCGATCGACCTGATCGATGGCGTGGAAACCCTGCGCACCCGTTGCGGCCTCAGCTTGCCGACCGGCAAGGTCGTGCTGTGCTGTGGCCCGCTGGGCAAAAAGCCAGAATTGTCCGGCGATCCACGGGTGCTGGACACGCCGTATCCAGTTTCCCGTCTGCTGCGCGTGGTGGCGCCCCACGAGCGGGTGGCGGTGGTCGGCGCGCGACTGAGCGCCATCGACACCGTCATCGCGTTGATCGAACGGGGGCATAGAGGCCCCATCCGCATGCATTCGCGCAGTGGTTACTTTCCCGTGGTGCGGGGCACCCAGGAGCCGGTCACGCTGCGCTACCTGACCCGTGAAGGCGTCCATGCGCTGGTGGCACAGAACGGCCGTTTGCAGATCAGCGACCTGGTCGGCCTGTTCCGCAAGGAGCTGGCTTTCCAGGACCCGGGCAAGGCCAGCGCGGTCATCCCCATGCCCGCGCCGCCGGCCGACATCGCCTCTTTCATCGAAGGGGAACTCGAAAACGCCCGCTCACCGCGTATCTGGCAGGCAATCCTCTATGCCACCAACGAATTCGTCGAGGACATCTGGCAGGCACTGGATGATGCCGCGCAGGCGCGCTTCCTGCGCGAGTACTTCAGCTTCTTCATGGCCTATCGGGTTTCCATCCCGGCGCAGAATGCGCGCAAGATCCTCAGCTATCTGCGCAGTGGCCAGCTGGAGTTCGTCACCGGTCCGTTCGCCGCGCCGCAGCCGGGCGGCGACGGGCTGGTCCTGCAGGGCAGCGGCTGGCGCCATGTCTATGACCGGCTGATTCATGCCATCGGTTCCCCGCGCGACGTCGACCTGCTGGACTCGCCGTTGCTGGCTGCCTTGCTGGACAATGGCACGGTCACCCGCCATCCACAGGGGGGGATCTGCATCGACCCGACGAGCTATCGCGTGCAGGGCCGTACCGGCAGCTCCCGGCAGATCCATGCGGTGGGCGAACTGACAGTGGGCCAGTTCTTCTTCACCTCCGCGCTGGAGATCAATGGCCGCCACGCCGCCAGCTGTGCCGATGGGCTCGAGTGGAAGCAGGGCGTGCGTGCGGTCGGACGGGTGGAGGAGCATGTCTGAGCTATCGTTGCCGGGGCAACTTTGACCGGCAACTTCACAGGATTAACCATGACCTACCGATTCGAACGCATTCTGCTGACCAACGACGATGGCATCGACGCGCCCGGCCTGGCCGTGCTGGAACAGGTGGCGGCAGGGCTGGCCAGGGAGGTGTGGGTGGTGGCTCCCCACCGCGACCAGAGCGGCACCTCCCACTCGCTGAGCCTGCACGCGCCGCTGCGAGTGAGCAGTCATGGCGAGCGGCGCTTCGCCGTCACCGGCACGCCGGGCGACTGCGTGGCGCTGGCGCTGGGGCACCTGCTCAAGGGCGCCAGGCCCGACCTGGTGTTGTCCGGAATCAACCGTGGGGCGAACCTGGGCACTGAAACCGTGTTCTCCGGAACGGTCGGCGCGGCGATGACCGGGTTGCTGCTGGGCGTGCGCTCGATCGCCCTGAGCCAGGCCTACAGCGACCGCGAAGCGGTGCCTTGGAACATCGGCCTGAACCTGGCGCCCGAGGTGATTCTCGGTGTGCTGGACATGCCATGGCCGGCCGATGCCTGTCTCAACGTCAACTTCCCTGACTGTGCCCTGGAGGCCGTACGGCCGTTGAAAGTGACGCGCCAGGGCGTCGGGCCGTTGAACAGCATATCGGTGCGTACCGAGGTCGACCCGCGGCACTTCGAGTACCACTGGCTGCAGTTGAACAATCACCGCACCGAGGATGAGCCCGGCAGCGAAATGGCGGAACTGGCGCGTGGCCATGTCACGGTGACGCCGTTGCAGTTCGAGCGCACGCATGGCGCTGTGGAGCAGTCCTTGTCTGGATGATTGACGAGGGGTCGCAGGAGCGCAAACGCCTAGGCAGTCGCGGTTTCATGCAAGCAGCGCCACACCACGCCGCGATTGCTGCACTCCAACAGTGCCAGTGAGTAGCGAGCCTGAACCATCCCCTGCAATCGGTGGATTTCCTTGTAGCGCACCGCCACGTTCACCCCAGCTTGCCAGACCACCCGCACCTCGCTGATCTCGATCTCCAGGCCCGGTCGTGCGCCGGCCGCGCCCTTGAACAGTAGCTCCACCTGGGCGCGGGTCACCACCGTGCCCGCCGTGCCGACCATGCTGAAATCATCGGCGAATACCGCCATCAGTCCGCCGAGCACGGCCTGTGTCTCGGCCGCTGGGCGAGTGAAGATTCTGTGGATCAGCTCATGGACGTGATGAATGCTGCGCTCGGCGCGGGCAATCGCGTGGTCAGGCATGGCGAGGGTTCTCCGGGGGTAGTGTGTGCAGTGTCATCAGTGGCGCCAGCCCCAGCAGCGCGGCCAGGCTGAAGGTCAGGTGATAGGCGTCCGGCGTGCTCAGGCCTGCTAGCAACAGGTTGAAGATCATCAGCAGCAAGGCGGCGCCGACGCTGAAGGCCATCTGTCGATTGAGGTTCCACAGCACGCTGGCCTGCTGCATCCGCTCGCCGCCGAAGTCGAGCAGCGCGGTGGTCTGGGCGGTGTTGGCGCCGATGCCGCCGCCGATGCCCATGAGGCCGTAGGCCGCCATCAGTAGGGCGTTGTCCGCCGGCGTCTCGACCATGACCAGCAGGCAGATACCCAGGCTGTGCATGAGCATGCCGAGCAGCAACAGGCGGGCGGCACCGACGCGGTTGTACAGGCGGCCGGCCAGCAACATGGCGGCGAACGCCCCGGCCGCGTAGAGCAGCATGAACAGGCCGGTGGCCTGGGCGCTCAGCTGCAGCACATCCTGCAGATAGAAGATGTTCAACAGGTTGACCCCGGTGAAGACCCCGGGGATCGCATGGTACACCTGCATCGAGACCCGCAGGCGCGGGCTGGCTAGCAGTTTGAGTTCGACGATGCCTGTCGCCGCGCGTTGGTAGTGGGTGCGGTACAGCAGGGCGCAGGATACACCCGCCAGCAGGCAGGCGATGGCCAGCAGGGCGCCATGGCCGGTACCATACAGCGACAGGCCCAGCAGCAGGCAGGCCAGGGCGGCGCTGACCAGCAGCAATCCCTTGAAGTCCGGGCGTGGCGCTGTCGGTCCCGGCGCTTGGTCAAGCCAGGCCCAGGCCAGCGCCGCCGTCACCAGGGTCAGCGGAATGTTGCTGTGGAAGACCCACGGCCAGCGGCCATGGTCGACGATCAATCCGCCAAGGGTGGGTGACAGCGCCGGCGCCAGCAGCGCAACGGCCATCACCAGGGTGGACACGCGGGCGCGCTCCGGGCCCTGGAAGAGCTCGAAGGTCAGCGCCTGTCCTACGGGGATCAGCAAGCCACCGGCCATGCCCTGGACCAGGCGCCAGGTAATCAATGCAGCAAAGCTCTGCGCTTCGCCGCAGCCCCACACCGCCACGCTGAACGCCAGCATGGCGGCGCTCAACAGCCGCCGTGCGCCCCAGCGATTGGCCAGCCAGGTGCTCACCGGCACGGCCAGGGTCAGCCCGAGCATGTAGGCATTGCCAACCCATGCGCTGCTGGCGTTGCCAATGGCGAACTCGGCGGCGATCCGTGGCAACGCCACGGTCGGCATGAACAGGTTGATGCAGTCGATGAAGAACCCCATCAGGAAGATCGTTGCCACGCGATACCGGTACGTCATTGCCACTCCTTTTCGACGCGCAGAGTAGGTGTCGTGGACTGTCCCTGTCGATGTCGCTACCCTTGAAACTCTGTTTGATGGAAGTGAACAATGCCGCGCACGGCCCTCCACACCCAGCTCAACCGGGTGCAGACGTTTCTGGCGGTGGTCGATTTCGGCTCCTTCACCAAGGCGGCGGACTTTCTCGGCATCAGCAAAGCCATGGCCAGCCAGCACGTCAAGGCGCTGGAGCAGGCTCTGGGGGTGACGCTGCTGGCGCGCAGCACCCGTGCTATCGCCCCGACCGAAACCGGCCAAAGTTTCTATGAAGATTTCAAGGTGATCGTCAGCGATGTCGAGGGCGCCTTCGCCAGTGTGCTGCACCGGCACAACGGCCTATCGGGCAAGCTGCGCATCAGCACCACCGGGGAGTACGGTGAGCGCTTCATCCTGCCGCTGATCCCGCTGTTCGCCGCGCGCTATCCGGCGTTGTCACTCAGCTACGATACCGACTCGTCGCTGAGCGACCTGATTGCCGAACGGCTCGACCTGGTGGTGCGCCTTGGCGCGCTGCCGGATTCGAACCTGCGCAGTCGCCAGCTGGCCGAATACGACATTGTGCTGGTGGCTGCCCCGGCCTTTCTCGCCCGCCATGCCATCGAACGGCCCGAGGCACTGACGGAAACACCCTGGATTGCCAACAGCAATCTACAGGGCCCGACCGCCTGGACCTTGCACAGCGCGCAGGCGGGGAGTGCAAGCGTCGTCGGCCGGGTGGCCTACCAGTCCAATGCGTCGCACGCCATCCGGGCGATGGCTTGCGCCGGCCTGGGCGTGGCCGTGCTGCCGGCCTGGCTGGTCGAGCAGGACCTGGCCGACGGCACCCTGCGGCGGGTACTGCCGGACTACAGTCTGCCGAGGCAGCCGATCAGCGTGGTGTACCCGAACAGCAACCATGTGCCGCGCAAGACCCGGGTGTTCATCGATTTTCTGTGCGAGCACCTGGGGCGCTAAGGGCGCCGCTCACGGCTCCAGGCCAATGCCGCGCAGGATGACGCCGGTCACCGTCTGCACAGCTTGCTCGAACGCCATGTCCGACAGCGGCTCACCGTCATTGAGCAGGGTCACCTGGAAACCGAAGTCGGCGTAGTGCTGGGTCGCCGCCCAGATCATGTACAGCAGCGCCGATGGTTCCACCGGCAGGATGCGTCCGTCCTCGACCCAGCTGCGGATCTTCGCCTGCTTGAGCTGCGCCCAGGGCACCAGGATCTCGTCCAGGCTGGGGCTCAGCAGCGGGGCGCCGTGGAGAATCTCCTCGGCCCAGATCTTCGAGCCCAGCGGCCGCGAGCGCGAGTGGCCCATCTTGGCGCGGATGTAGCTGGTCAGTACCACCCGCGGGTCGTCGAAGTGCTCGAAGCACAGGGCATCCTGCTTCCAGACATCCAGCAGGTCCTGCAGCACGGCGCGGTACAGGTCGTCCTTGGTGCTGAAGTAGTAGTGCAGGTTGGAGCGCGGCAGTTGCGCCCGTTCGGCGATATCGCCCATGGAGGTGGCGGCGTAGCCCTTGTCGGCGAACACCTGCTCGGCGGCTTGCAGGATCTTTTCGACATTGCGCCGGCGGATTTCGATCTTGTGGTTGGCCATGGGCTGTCCGTGGTGACCTGAACAGGGCAAGGCTAACAGCTTTGGCGGGGCCGCGATAAGGTCAAGGTTGCCGTAAAAGGCCGTGGAGCGAGGTGCCCGTAGAAAAAACGGTGGCGGCCGAGGAGCACCTGCTCACGCTCCTGAACCACGTCGAGGTCAACCGCTGATCGCGGTCGTGGCCCTGGCGGCGTTGGTCATGGCTTGCTGGTGATCGGCGCGCACCACGGCCAGTTTGCGGCGTTCGTACTCTTCCTGGCTCAGGCCCTGGCGTTGCAATGCTTCGAGTTGCAGTTGACGGGCTTCCTCGGCGCTGTAGGGGCGTAGCTCAGGATGGCTGGCGCAACCGCTCAGCACAGCGATGGCCAGAGCGGCGAGGAGGAGGCGGGCGGTGGTGTTCATCGGGATGATTCCGGGGGCTGTCGGATCGATGAACCCAGGTTATTGGCCACAGTGGCACGATGGAAATCGCTGTGCTCGATAGTGACTATCGACGGCTGCGCGCCTGCTGTTCAGCGCAAGCTCTAGGCCCTCAGCGCGGCATGTAGCCCAGTTGCCAGGCTCGCGGAATGAACAGCGTCACCAGCGCCAGCACGCATGCCAGGGCGCAACTGGCCGCCAGCGCCTGCAAGCCCAGCCGTTGCTGCAGCCAAGCCCCGAGCGCGGCACCTAGCAACATGCCGCTCCAGGGCACCAGCTGTACCCGCCAGCCGTGGCGCCGCTCACCCAGCAACCAACGCCCCAGGCCACGGCCGAAACGCGACAGCGCGCCAGTGACGTAGGTCAGGCCGATTGGCAGGCCGTTCACCTGTTCGACTACGGCATTGAGCATGCCCATGGCCAGGGTGGCCGCGATTAGTGCAGGGAACGTGGTGGCGGCAGGCCAGGCCGTGGCAAACGCCAGCAGGCTGGCGACGATCAGCAGCAAGGGCGCGGCGCGGCGGCGCAAGCGGCGGGCCAGCAATACGCCCAGGGTGTTGCCCAGCACGAAACTGAGAATCGCCAGGGCCAGGCGCAGCATCAGCGAAAAGTCCGCCTGGCTGATGGCCACCGCCAGGCGCGTGGTGTTGCCGCTCATGAACGACACGAAGTCGCCCAGCGCCAGCAGGCCGATGGCGTCAGTCATGCCGGCCAGCACCGACAATCCGGCCACCAGCCCTAGGCCGACCCGCCCGCGCAGGGCCTGCAAGCGGACCCGACGGGCACTGTGCTGGGAGGTGGCGGTGGGCAGCATGGGGCGAGTCTCCGGGGCGCAGGGGGCCCTGATCTTATACCCCGACCAGCACCTTGCGCATGGGGATGCAGGACAGTTCGAGGCCGAATGGGGATTGGTAGACCGACAGCGCATCGCCGGTGTAGCCGCAGCGGCGATAGAACGCCGCTGCGTTCAGGGTCGAGTCCAGGTTGACCGCCTCCAGACCTTCGGCCCTGGCGATGCCTTCGAGGTGTTCGACCATCGCCCGGGCGATGCCACGGCCCATGAACGCCGGCAGCACGAACAGGGCACCCAGTTCACCGCTGTCCAGGTCGAGCATGCCGGTGGCGACGATCGTGTCGCCCATGCAGGCGAGGTGGAAATGCTCGGCGACCAGGGCCGCGTAACCTTCGGTGAAAGGTACGTCGGCCCAGGCCTGGGCCAGGGCGGCATCGTAGGCTTCGGTGCACTGCCACAGGATCGCCTGGCGGCGGATGGCGTACGTGTCCAGCGCGTCGTGACGGCTGGCGCGGCGTATGTCGAGCATGGGTTCCCTCCCGGTTGAGCCTGGATGATAACAAGGCGCCGGGGCAAACGGACGCAGGCCTCGCCAGCGCCATCAACCGCCTGCTCGACTGACTGGTCAGAACGATCCCGTTTGCACCTCGCCGCTGCGCACGTAGTGGGCGAGCAATACACCCTTGGGCGTGCTGCTCGACTCCACCAATGTGAAGGCCACAGCCTGGGCATCGTCACCGAACAGGCGCTTGCCACGCCCAAGAAGCAAGGGGTGGATCAGCAACCGCAGCTCATCTACCAGGCCCGCCGCTAGCAGTTGGCGTACCAGTTCGCCGCTGCCTTGGGTCAGCAGCGTCGGGCCGTCCTGTTGTTTGAGAGCGCGGACAGCTCCAGGCACGTCAGCGCCCAACGGGTAACTGTTTTGCCAGTCGATGGATTCGGGATGGTGCGTGGCGACATGCTTGGCCACGCCATTGAACAGGTCGGCCAAGGGCCGGTCCGGCGCCTCGGGCCCGACCTTTGGCCAGAACCCGGCGAAGATATCGTAGGTGCGTCTTCCCAGCAGCAGTTCGAACGGTTGGCTGAACAAGGTCTGCATGGCCTGGCCGAAGGCCTCGTCGGCCAGGGGCGGGATCCAGCCACCAAATGTGAAGCCGCCGCTGGTGTCTTCCTCCGGCCCGCCGGGGGCCTGCATGACGCCGTCGAGGGTGACGAAGGCGGCGACGATGAGCTTGCGCATGGGGTGAACCTCCTCTTGGGTGTGCTGGATAGTCGAACGGGGGTGGCATGAATCGACAGGAACCTTGAACGATAGTGGAGGTTCAACCATTGCATGGGACCACCAGAGGAGGTGAGTGATGGACAAGGTTACCGGCGGCTGCCTGTGCGGCCAGTTACGTATCGAAGCCCAGGGGCGGCCGCGACGGGTCGGGCTGTGCCATTGCCTGGATTGCCGCAAGCATCACGGTGCGTTGTTCGGCGCTTCTGCGATGTTCGCCGAGCAGACCGTGAGTATCAGCGGGGAAGCCTCGAACTACGGCGACAGGTATTTTTGCCCGCATTGCGGCTCGTCGGTGTTCGCGCGCAGCGGTGATGAAGTGGAGGTGCACCTTGGGGCACTGGACGCGCCGGATCGCTTCACGCCGACCTATGAACTGTGGGTGATCAGGCGCGAAGCGTGGTTGCCGGCTTTTGCGGATCTCGAGCGGTTCGATCGGGACCGGGCGGGTTAGCCGTTCCCAGCCCCGGCCAGCGAGGAGCGGCGCAGCGCCGCTCCCACGTGTTTCACAGCCAGAAGGTCACCGCCCACCAGCCCAGGCCGCCCATGACCACGGTATAGGGCAGCGCCATCCACACCATGCGCCCGTACGACAGGCGAATCAGCGGCGCAATCGCCGAGGTCAGCAGGAACAGGAACGCCGCCTGGCCATTGGGCGTGGCCACGCTGGGCAGGTTGGTGCCGGTGTTGATCGCCACCGCCAGGGTCTCGAAGTGCTCGCGGCTCATCGCGCCATTGACGAACGCCTGCTTGACCTCGGTGATGTAGATGGTGGCGACGAACACGTTGTCGCTGATCGCCGACAGCAGCCCATTGGCCAGGTACAGCATGCCCGGCTGCTGCTCGCTGGGCAGCGCCAGCACCCAGGCGATCAGCGGGCTGAACAGTTGCTGCTGGTGGATCACCGCGACCACGGCGAAGAACACCACCAGCAGCGAGGTGAACGGCATGGCGTCCTGGAACGCACGGCCCAGGCGATGTTCGTCGGTGATGCCGGTGAAGGCGGTGATCAACACGATGACCAGCAGGCCGATCAGGCCCACTTCGGCAATGTGCAGCCCCAGGCAGACAATCAGGATCAGTGCGGCCAGACCCTGGACCACCAGTGCCACCCGTTGTGCCTGGGTGCGCGCGGCATCGTCCTCGGCGGCGTAGGTGGCCAGCACCTGGCGCACGCGCTCGGGCATCAGCGTGCCATAGCCGAACAGCCGCAGTTTCTCCAGCAGTACGCAGGTCACCAGGCCCGCCGCCAGAACCGGCATCGACACCGGCGCGACCTTGCGGAAGAAGTCGGCGAAATGCCAACCCATTTCATGGCCGATCAGCAGGTTCTGCGGCTCGCCCACCAAGGTGCAGACGCCACCCAGCGCGGTACCCACCGCGCCATGCATCAGCAGGCTGCGCAGGAAGGCGCGGAACTGCTCGAGGTCTTCGCGGTGCAACTGCTCGACCTCATGGTCGCTGTCCAGCGCCGACTCTTCGCGCGGATTGGCGCCCGAGGCGACCCGGTGGTAGACGGCATAGAAGCCGACTGCGGCGCTGATGATCACCGCGGTCACGGTCAGGGCATCGAGGAACGCCGAGAGAAACGCCGACAACACGCAGAACAGCAGGCTTAGCACCGCCTTGGAGCGCACTCCGAGCAGGATCCGCGAAAACAGGAACAGCAGCAGCTCTTTCATGAAATGGATGCCGGCGACCATGAACATCAGCAGCAGGATCACCGGGAAGTTGTGCTGCAACTCCTCGTACAGGGCTTCGGGCGTGGTCAGGCGCAGCAGCAGCGCCTCGACCAGCAGCAGGCCGCCGGGCATCAGCGGGTAGCACTTGAGTGCCATCCCTAAGGTGAAGATGAACTGGATCACCAGCACCCAGCCGGTGACCACCGGGCCGAGGGTCGCCAGCAGCAAGGGATTGAGCAGCAGGAACAGGCAGATGACGGCCTTGTACCAACGCGGCGACTGGCCCAGGAAGCTGCGGGCGAGGGCACCGGTCAGGGAACGGGACATGAATTTGTATCCTTTTGATTCAGCAGTGGCGCACGGTGCCGGATCGTGCGTAAGGGTGCAAGTTGTCCAGTCCGGCTTTTGGCACATGCACCGCCTTGCGGGTGCGCTAAGATCCGCCGTTGTGAATCCTTTCCCCACAGGAGTGCCGTCCGTGACCGAATACACCGCGTTCAAGGTCGAACTGACCGACAACATCGCCCACGTGCAGATCAACCGCCCGGAAAAGATCAACGCGATGAACGCCGCCTTCTGGGAGGAACTGGTCCAGATCTTCCAGTGGATCGACGACACCGACGCGGTGCGGGTGGTGGTACTCAGCGGCGCCGGCAAGCATTTTTCCTCGGGCATCGACCTGATGATGCTGGCCGCGTTGGCTCAACAGCTGGGCAAGGATGTCGGCCGCAACGCCCGGGTGATGCGCCGCACCATCTTGCGCCTGCAGGGTTCGTTCAACGCCGTGGACAACTGCCGCAAGCCGGTGCTGGCGGCGATCCAGGGCTACTGCATCGGTGGCGCCATCGACCTGGTCTCGGCCTGCGACATGCGCTACTGCGCCAGCGACGCGCAGTTCTCGATCAAGGAGATCGACATGGGTATGGCCGCCGATGTCGGCACCCTGCAACGTTTGCCGCGTATCATCGGTGACGGCATCATGCGCGAACTGGCCTACACCGGTCGAATGGTCGATGCCCAGGAAGCACTGCGCATCGGCCTGGTCAACCGCGTCTATGATGACCAGGCGGCGTTGCTCGACGGGGTCTTTGCCATTGCCCGCGAGATTGCCGCAAAATCACCGATCGCCGTGGCCGGCACCAAAGAGATGATCAGCTACATGCGCGACCATCGCATCGACGATGGCCTGGAGTACATCGCCACCTGGAACGCCGCCATGCTGCAGTCCGAAGACTTGCGCGTGGCCATGGCCGCCCACATGAGCAAACAGCAACCGACGTTCGCCGACTGACTGACAGTGGCGGGCGCCATTTAGGGACCCGAACCATGTCAGCACGCTGGACAACCGCAGTACTCGACCCGCAGACCACCGGGGGGCTGGCCGTCGCCCGCAGCCCGGACGGGTTCCTGATGGACGCCAACGGCGCGCTGTTCCCCCGTGACTGGCTCAAGCGCCAGGACCTGGACGTGTTGTGCGAGCATGGCATTGGTCACCTGGACGGCGAGCCGGTGTTCCTGCTGGAGCTGCGCAGTGCCAGCGAAGTGTCGGGTTGCGGCTGGCAGGGGTTGCGGCGGTTCATGCTTGAAGGCGACTTCGATACGTACAAGGTGCTCGGTTACGCCGCGCAGATCGGTACCTGGGCTCGCGAGCACCGGTTCTGCGGCAGCTGTGGTCAGCCGATGACGCAGATCCACTGGGAGCGGGCGATGTACTGCCAGGCGTGCGATTTGCGCAGCTATCCGCGGATTTCGCCGAGCATGATCGTGTTGATTACTCGCGGCGACGAGGTGCTTTTGGCCCGTTCGCCACGCTTTGTCACCGGGGTCTACAGCACCCTGGCCGGGTTCGCCGAGCCGGGGGAGTCGGCCGAGGACTGCCTGGTGCGCGAGGTGCGTGAGGAGGTGGCGGTCGAGGTGAAGAACATCCAGTACGTCGGCAGCCAGTGCTGGCCGTTTCCGCATTCGATGATGCTCGGGTTTCATGCTGAGTATGCGGGAGGGGAGATTGTCATGCAGGCGGATGAGATCGAGGATGCGCAGTGGTTCAATGTGCATGAGTTGCCGCCTTTGCCGGCGGGGCGGTCGATTGCGCGGTATTTGATTGATTTGTATGTGGCGCGGCGGTTGGGGATGTCTGAGCCGGTTTTGCCTGCCTGATATCTGGTTTCTGGTTTCTGGTTTCTGGTTTTAGTTGGGTTGGTTGGTTTTGGAAGTTGTATGCGCATTCATTTGTGATGGCGACGCTTATTCACCTTTCCGCCCTTACGGCGGCCTACTTTGGTCTTGGCCAAAGTAGGCAAAGCCGCTCGCTCCATTCATACGGCCCCTACGCTTCGCTCCGGGGTTCCCTCACTCCGGCCTTGCTCCCGGGAGGACCGCGCTGAACGCCCCATCCTGGGGCGCAGCGCTTGACGGGCATCCATGCCCGTCAAGCGCTGCGCAAGACCTCCGTTCGGCCTCCTGAAGTCGCGAAGTTACGAGCGGCGCCTGGACTGGCGCAGCTGTCGCTAGTTGGAAGCTTAGTTGATCTGTCGATTGTCGCTGGGCAGCCAATATATAACTAACTGTCAGTTAACTAGGTTTGAATTTTCATCTCTTGCTCTTGCTCTTGCTCTTGCTCTTGCTCTGCTTCTAAGCGCGCAATATTCCAGGCGCCGCCAATTGCGACTTCAGGAGGCCGAGTGGAGTTCTTGCGTAGTGGGGCGACGGCCATGGATGGCCGTCGAGCGCTGCGCCCCAGGATGGGGCGTACAGCGCGGTACCCACGGGAGCAAGAACGGAGCGAGGGAACCCCGGAGCGCAGCGTAGGGGCCGTATGAATGGAGCCAGCGGTTTTTGCCTACTTTTGCCCAAGAGCAAAAGTAGGTCGCCGTAAAGGCGAAAAGGTGACTAGATGTCGATACATTTCAAGAAGATGTATGCAAAATCAAAACAATCGAGCCAGGGCCAGAGCCAAATTTCTGATCCCTACCCAAACCAATGCTGCCAAGCCAACCGCACAGTCAACGCCAGCACCACAGTAATAAACACCGGCCGAATGAACTTGCTACCCCCGCTGATCGCCGTACGCGCCCCAAAAAACGCCCCGCCCATCACCGACACCCCCATGCACAACCCAACGATGTAATCCACCTGCCCGGAAATGACAAACACCGTCAACGCCGCAATGTTGCTGACAAAGTTCATGCTGCGCGCCACACCACTGGCCCGAACCAGGTCGATGGGATAGAGCAGCAACGTGCTCACGGTCCAGAAAGCACCGGTACCCGGCCCGGCCACGCCGTCGTAGAAGCCCAGGGTGAAGCCCTGCGGAAACTGCCACTTCCTTTTGATCGGCGCATCGGCATCCACCGGCGCCTTCGGTGTTCCGCCGAACAGCAGGTAGACGCCACAGGCGAACACGATCACCGGGAGCATCTTGTTCAACCACTCGGCCGGCATGTAGTGAGCCACCACCGCGCCGATCAACGCGCCTACCAGGGTACCGACGATCGCCAGGCGCCATTGCGCCGGATGGAACAGCTTGCGCCGGTAGTAGGTGATGCTGGCCGTGGCCGCGCCGAAGGTCGAGCTGAGCTTGTTGGTGCCCAGCACCAGGTGCGGCGGCATGCCGGCAGTGAGCAGCGCCGGGGTCGTCAGCAGGCCGCCGCCACCGGCGATGGCATCGATGAAACCTGCAACAAAGGCGACCAGGGCGAGAATCAGCAGGGTGAGCGGTTCTACGGTGAGTTCGAAGGGCATGAGGGCACGGGCAGGCTGGACGGCGGGGTGCGGCAAACGGCCGCGCTAGAGGGGCACATGGTAATCCCGGATGGTAGGGGTTGCCAGTGCCGCCTCATCGCGGGGCAAGCCCGCGCCCACGTCTGTTCGTAGCGCGTGGGAGCGGGCTTGCCCCGCGAGGGATGTCACAGGAACCAGCGATACTCCCGCGCGCTGACCTCATGGAGAAACGCCAGCTGGTCCTGGCGCTTGTTCTCGCAATAGACCATCACGAACTCCGCGCCCAACCCCTCGTTGACCGCCGGATGCCCACGCATCGCCGCCACCGCGCCGAGCATGTCCTTGGGAAAATCGATCCCGCTGCCACGGTCCTCGTTGAGCGGCGCGATGGGCTCCTGCGCGGCATCCAGCCCGTGCTCCATGCCGCACAGGATCGCCGCCAGCACCAGGTACGGATTGGCATCCGCCCCGGCCAGCCGATGCTCGATCCGCAGGTTGCGCGGATCCGACTCAGGGATGCGGATACAGGCGTCGCGATCCTCGAAGCCCCAGCTGGCGCGGCTGGCGGCGTTGACCATGGCCCCGTAGCGGCGAAACGCATTATGGTTGGCGGCGAATATCGGCATGCAATGCGGCAGCAACGCCAGGCAACCGGCCACAGCATGACGCAGCGGCCGTTGGTTATCGGCAGACAACAGGTTGTTGCCCGCCGGGTCGTACAGGCTGACATGCACATGCATGCCGCTGCCCGGCGCGTGCAGATAGGGTTTGCTCATGAACGAGGCGCGCAGCCCGTGCTTGAGCGCCACGCCCCGGGTGCTGCGGCAGAACAGCGCCGCCCAGTCGGCGGCGCGCAGGCCATCGTCGCAATGGCCGAAATTGATCTCGAACTGGCCGGGGCCAAGTTCGGCGGTGATGACATTGGCGTCCACTCCTTGGGCATTGGCGGTCTCGACCATTTCGCGCAGTACGTCGGCAAAGCGCGACAGGCGCTCGATATGCATGTTCGGCTGGTCGTCGGCATCGCCACTGGCCGGGTCGCGGGGGAACTGCGGAAGGCCCTCCTTCAGCGTCCTGTCGAACAGGTAGAACTCCAGTTCAAACGCCACCACCGGGCGGATGCCTCGGCTTTCGAGGCGTTGCAGGACGCGGGCCAGCACCTCGCGGGGTTCGAATTCGATGGGCGCCGCAGTGCCGTCCGAGGTGATCAGCATCTGCCCCAGCGGCTCTCGCTCCCAGTTCACCGGCTTGAGCGTACCGGGTACCAGGCGGCGCGGGGCGTCCGGGTCGCCGTCGTTGAAGCAGTAGTCGCCGATCGGGAACAGCCCGCCCTGCACGCCGAGCAGTACGCAGTTCTGCGGCAGCTTGAGCGGGCTGCCGGCGGCGACGTTTTCCAGCATGTCGATGGGGTAGCGCTTGCCGTAGAAATGCCCGGGGATGTCCAGGCTGATCAGGTCAACGTAGCGCACGTCGGGGTGTCGGGCGCGGAAGGCGCGCACTTCGCTGAGCAGGTCGGGGAAGCCTGTTGTACTTGTCATTGGCATGCTCTCAACGGAAGACCCAGAGAACCCGGGTCGTTCGGGCGGTCAGGTTGGCGTAGCGGAACTGGCTGTGGGGTGGCAGCTGGAAGCTGTCGTTGGGCCTGAGGGTGACGGCGTCGTCGCGGCCCTCGAGCCACAGGGTCAGCTCGCCCTCGAGGACGAAACCGCCTTGTTCCGAGCTGTCGTCCAGATGCCCCTCGCCACTGCTGGCACCGGGCGCCAGGTGGCTTTCGAGCATGGCGAAGCGGCCATTGAGGGTCGGCGAGACCAGCACGTCGGTGACCCCGGCGGCGTAGTACAGGGTGCGTCGCTCGCCGGGGCGGGTCACCCAGTCGATCTCGCGGGGCGGCACGGCCTGATAGAAATAGGTGGTCGGTACGCGCAGCGCTTCGCTGATGGCGGTCAGGTCGGCCACCGTCGGCCGCGACAGGCCGCGTTCGACCTGGGAGAGGAAGCCCAGCGAGCGGTTGACGCGAGTTGCCAGCTCGTCGAGGGTCAACCCCCGATGCTTGCGCAGGTCGCGGACCTGGCGGGCGAGGGTTTGGATATCGTCAGACATGATCGCGCATCCTGTACCAGGCCTTGGCCGCCGCCTCCAGCGGCGCGGCCAGCAGGTCGCCACCGGGGAAGCGGCCGTTATCGATGCCCTGGTAAAGCTTCAGCAGGTCGTCGTCACCGAGGATCGCGTCGCTGACCGCGCGTGCACCGGCCAGGGTCGGCAGTACGCCGTGGCCGGAAAAACCCTGCAGCCAGTAACGTTGGCCCTGGCGCCCGATATCCGGCGTGCGCTGGATGCTGCAATCGATGTGGCCGCCCCAGGCATGCTCGATGGCGACCCCTTGCAACTGTGGGAACACCCGTTCCAGGTACGGCCGGGTGGCGCCGGCGACGTCCTTGGGGATGCCACCGAGGTACGTGCAGCCACCGCCGAACAGCAAGCGGTGGTCGGGTGTAAGGCGGAAATAGTCGGGGACGAACTGGTTGTCGATCACGCAACTGTTGCGTGGCAGCAGCGAGGCGGCGAAGTCGGCGTCCAGCGGCGCCGTGGCCACCTGGTATGAGCCCACCGGCAGCAGACGACGCGACAGCGTGCGGTCGAGGCGGTCGATATAGGCGTTGCAGGCCAGCACCATTACGCGACTGCGCACCTCGCCCTGATCGGTTCGGGCGGCGAAGCCGTCGGCGTGTTCCTGGTAACCCATCACCTGGCTCTGCTCATAGATCCGCCCGCCATGCGCTTCGATCACGGCGGCCAGGCCCTGGGCCAGCTTCAGCGGGTTGAGGTGGGCGCCATTGGGATCGTACAGCGCGGCCTGGTAGCGGGGGCTGTCGACCCACTCGGACAGTTCCTCGCGGTCGATCAGGCGCAGGCAGTCGTAGTCGAGCTTCTCCTGTGCTTCACGCTGGGCGTCCTCCAGCAGTTTTACCCGGCGCGGCAACACGGCGGTCCACAGACTGCCCAGGCGGTAATCGACGTCGAAGCCATGGCGCAGGGGCAGTTCGCGCAGCTCGCCGGCGGCCCAGCACATGCTGTCCCACAGGCGCCGGCTGCGCTCCAGGCCCAGGGCTCGCTCCAGCGGGGGCATGTCGCACGACCAGCCCAGCAGTGCCTGGCCACCGTTGCGCCCCGAGGCGGCCCAGGCCACCCGGCTGGCTTCCAGCAGGGTCACGCGCTGGCCGGCCAATGTCAGGCGCAGGGCCGTATGCAGGCCGCTGAAGCCGGCACCGACGATGAGGATGTCGGTGTCGTGGGCGCCCTGCAGGGTGGGGCGCAAAGGGATGGTGGCGGGGTAGGTGCGGGCGTAGTAGCTGGCGACGTGCTGGGCGGATTGCTTGAACATGCCGGGGCCTCGTGAAATTTTTTCTGATTATTTTCATGAAAAAATAGCAGAGGATTTTCATTTCGCCAGTAGATGGCGTCATCGTGCTAGGTAGCTGCCTTGCGCCGCGGCTGTCGGGGTTTGCCGGCTGCTGACTTGCCCTTGCCAGCGCTTTTGCGCTTCTTCTTCCAAGGTGCCGCGGCTTTGCCCGCCGCCGGCCCGCTGATGGTCAGGCGCATGCCGCTGCAGCGTTGCACCAGCTTGCCCATCCACGCCGATTGCCGGGCGACGAACTCCTCCAGGCTCATTTCCCCGCTTTGCACCATGTCCAGCGCCTGCTCCCAGATCGCCGTGGTGCCAGGATCGGCGATGGCCCGGGGCACGGCGTCGATCAGGCTGAAGGCGGCAGGCGTGGCCGACAGGGCCTTGCCGTTCTTGACCAGGTAGCCACGGTCGAGCAGGCCCTGGATGATGCTGGCGCGCGTCGCCTCGGTGCCGATGCCGGTGGTTTCCTTGAGCTTCTGCTTGAGCCTGGGGTCGTCCACCAGCTTGGCGACGTTCTTCATCGCCTTGATCAGGTCGCCTTCGGTGAAAGGCTTGGGGGGCTGGGTCCACAGGTCCTTCAATTGCAGATCCCGCACTGAACAGTCCTGGCCTTCGCGCAACGCCGGCAGCACTTGGGCCAGTGGCGCTTCGCGACCCTTGGCCGGGGCCAGCGCCTCAGGCAATGCCCGGCGCCAGCCCGGTTCGACGATCTGCTTGCCCACCGCCCGCAACGCATGGCCGGCGCAATCGAACTCGGCCTGGGTGCGGTCGTACTCATGGTTGGGCAGGAACTGAGCCAGGTAGCGAGCGCGGATCAGGGTGTACACCGCCTTGTACTTGGGTGGCAGGCGCGCCGGGTCGCTGGCGGCGGCGGTGGGGATGATGCCGTGGTGGGCGCTGACCTTCTGGTCGTTCCACGCCCGTGAACGGCGCTGTGGGTCCAGGTGGTCCCGCAGTGGCGCGAGGTTGCTGTCGGCGCGCTGCAAGGCGGCGAGGATGGCTGCGGCCTCGCCATGCTGGCTGAGGGGCAGGTACCCACTGTCGCTGCGCGGGTAGGTGATGAGCTTGTGGGTTTCGTAAAGGGCCTGGGCAATGTCCAGGGTTTCCTGGGCGCCGAGGCCGAGCTTCTTTGAACACAGTTCCTGCAGGGTGCCGAGGTCGAAGGGCAGCGGCGCGGCTTCGCGCACCCGTTCGGTGGCGATCTTCAGCACCCGGGCGCTGCCGGCAGCCTGCATGGCGGCAGCGGCTTGTTGCGCCAGGTCCTGTTTCAGGCAGCGGCCCTGATCGTCGCAGGCGTCCTCGGGGGCGCGCCATTGGGCGTTGAACACGGCGCCCGCACTTTCCAGCTGCACGTCGATGGCCCAGAACGGCACGGGTACGAAATCGGCGATGCTGCGGTCGCGGTCCACTACCAGGCGCAGTGTCGGAGTCTGCACCCGGCCCACCGGCAGCACGCCTTGATAGCCGGACTGGCGGCCGAGCAGGGTGAACAGGCGGCTCATGTTCATGCCGATCAGCCAGTCGGCCCGCGAGCGGCCCAGGGCCGAATGGTAGAGGCTGAAGGTCTCCTGGCCGGGCAGCAGGCGCCCAAGGGCCTTGCGGATCGAGGCATCGTCCAGCGCCGACAGCCACAGGCGCTGGATCGGCCCGCGGTAACGGCAGTGCTCGACCAGTTCGCGGGCAATCATCTCGCCCTCGCGGTCGGCATCGGTGGCGATCACCAGTTCGCGGGCTTCGCCCAGCAGGCGCTTGACCGCCTTGTACTGGCTGGCGGTCTTGGGCTTGACCGTCATCTTCCATTTTTTCGGGATGATCGGCAGGTCTTCTAGGGTCCAGCGTTTGTAGCGCTCGTCGTAGCTGTCCGGCGGGGCGGTCTCCAGCAGGTGGCCGATGCACCAGGTCACGCAGACATCGGTGCCTTGCCAGCAGCCATCGCCGCGGCGCTGGGCGCCGAGGACCTTGGCGATGTCTTTTGCCTGGGAGGGCTTTTCGCAGAGAAAGAGGCGCATGGCCGAAAACGCTTCATCGTGAAAGTTGCCCCCTAGGATGCGCAAGGCAGGGCGTGCAGGCAAGTTTTATCTGTATGCATGTACAGGTTTTTTGCCTGCATCTTTGGCAGGGACGTCATCCCTTCGGGTTGGACGAGGTGGCAAATGCGTGCCAGCTTTGCCTTTCGCCCGTCAGTCGTGTCACCGGACGATGTCGCTGGGGTGTCCTTCCTACAAGAACAACAGGGATGTAAACCAATGCCCGTATTCGATTACCGACAGCTCGACAGCACTGCCTCCTCTGCGCTGTACAAGGACGCCATGGCGCTGGCCACCTACGCCTACCATGGCATCGACGATGGCTTCAGCGCCGGCTACCAGAAATACGGCTTCGGCCTTGGCCTGCCGGCCACGCTGGTCAAGGCGCTGATCGGCGGCACCGACAGCCAGGGCGTGATCCCCGGTATCCCCTGGAACCCCGACTCCGAAGCCCGGGCCCTGGCCCAGGTCAAGGCCGCCGGCTGGTCGCCGATCAGCGCGGCGCAACTGGGCTACCAGGGCAAGACCGACGCCCGCGGCACCTTCCACGGCGAAGCGCCGGGCTACACCTCGGCGCAGGTGGAGATCCTCGGCCGCTATGATGCCGCCGGCCAGCTCAGCGCTATCGGTATCGCTTTTCGCGGCACCAGCGGCCCACGCGAGAACCTGCTGGGCGACACCATCGGCGACGCCATCAACGACCTGCTGGCGGCGATCGGCCCGGCAGGTTATGCCCGTGATTACGCCGGCAACGCATTCGGGCAGTTGCTCGCCGATGTGGCGGCCTTTGCCAAGGCCAACGGCCTGAGCGGCGCGGATATCACCGTCAGTGGTCACAGCCTCGGCGGCCTGGCAGTCAACAGCCTGGCCGACCTGAGCGGCTCGCGCTGGGGCGGTTTCTACCAGGATGCGCGCTACGTGGCCTTCGCCTCGCCAACCCAGGCCGCCGACGCCAGCAAGGTGCTCAATATCGGCTACGAGAACGACCCGGTGTTCCGTGTGCTCGACGGCACCTCGGCAACCTGGGGCACCCTGGGCGTGCACGACGGCGCCAAGGCCTCGGCCACCAACAACATCGTCAACTTCAATGACCACTACGCGTCCGACGCCTGGAACCTGCTGCCGTTCTCCATCGGCAACATCGCCACCTGGCTGTCGCACCTGCCGACGGCCTACACCGATGGCCTTGGGCGTGTGCTGGACTCCTCCTTCTATCAGTGGACCAGCCGCGACTCGACCATCCTGGTCAGCAACCTATCGGACGTGACCCGTGGCTCGACCTGGGTCGAGGACCTCAACCGCAATGCCGAGCCGCACAAGGGCAGCACATTCATCATCGGCTCGGACAAGGACGACCTGATCCGTGGTGGGCGCGGCAACGACTACCTCGAAGGCCGGGCCGGCAACGATACCTTCCGCGATGACGGCGGTTTCAACCTGATCGACGGCGGTGCCGGCCATGACACCCTGAAGCTGCAGGATGCCTTGGCCAACCTGAGCATCGCCCGGGATGGCGAAGGCACGCTGTACGTGCGTGACGCCGAGGGCGGCATCAGCCTGGTGCGCAATGTCGAAAACCTGGTGAGCAAGGAGTCCAGCCTGCTGATCTTCAGCAAGGAAGTCAGTCACGCGGTGGCGGCGCAGGGGTTGTTCGAAAGCGGCAAGATCACCCCCTATGCGTCCTCGCTCAACGGCACCCAGGCAAGCGACCAGTTGGTGGCGGGTAATCAGGGGCAGTGGCTGTTCGGCCTGGGCGGTGACGACCGTCTGCAGGGCGGCGCCGGCAATGACGTGCTGGTCGGTGGCTCGGGCAACGATGTGCTGATGGGTGGCGGCGGGCGCGACACCTTCCTGTTCAGCGGCCATTTCGGCCAGGACCGGGTGCTGGACTTCACAGGCCAGGACCGGCTGGTATTCATTGGCGTGGAAGGCGGCACCGCCGCGCCGGACTGGCGTGCCCATGCCAGCCAGGTGGGGGATGACCTGGTGCTGAAGTTCGGCGGGGACAGCGTGACGCTGGTGGGGATTGCGGGGCAGGGGGTTGGGGATGGGCAGATCGTGATTGCTTGATCCTGGGGTTGCGGTTCGTCGGCACGACAAGTTGGCTCCCACAGCGACGGCGCTTGGCTTGAGAGGGGCGCGGTCGGTGTGGGAGCCGGCTTGCCGGCGATGGCCGGCGCTAGCCGGCCCAGTGCTCAGGCGATTTCGCGCGAATCCCGCACCATGTCGACGTGCGGGATGCCTGCCTCAAGGAATTCCTCGCTGACCACGCGGAATCCCAGGCGCTCGTAGAATGGAGTGGCATGTACCTGGGCGCTGAGCATCTGCTTGGTAAGGTCGCGGTTCTGCGCCTCGACAATGACCGCACGCATCAATGCATCGCCCACGTTCAAGCCGCGCCAGTCCCTGAGCACCGAGACCCGGCCGATGGTGCCGTCAGGCAGCAGGCGCGCAGTACCGATCGGGTAGTCGCCCTCCAGGGCCAGGAAGTGCACGGCGGTCGGGTCTTCTGCGTCGAATTCCAGCTCCGGCGGCACGTGCTGCTCGGCGACGAACACGGCGCTGCGGATGCGGTGGATGTCGGCATTGTCCTTGTGCCAGTCGGCCAGTCGAACACTGATCTTATTCATCGGCGAATCCCAGGCTGCCTTGCATGACCAGCTGTTGTACCAGCATCAGGCCGTCTTCGTCCTGCAGCCACTGGCCAAGGTTGTCGATGTGCAGGGCATCGGCGGCGCACACCAGCTTGAGCAGCTCGCGCAGTTTGGCCGGCAGTGGGCAGCTGCGCCCGCTGGCGAACAGCATCAGGTCGTCGTTGAGCTCGGACCAGGCCATGCGTGCGCTTGGGTTGCGGATCAGCACGGCGCCCTGTTCGAGGTAGTTGATCAGCTCCTGCTCGCTCAGCTCTTCACCGACAACCTGCTCAGGGTAGCGCGGCTCGGTCATGAACTGGCCGAACCAGGTCAGCAGCAGGTCCTTGTCGGACATATGCTTGTCGATCAGCGCCTTGAGGCGGTCCAAGGCATCGTGCTGGATCTGGTGCGGGTCGCTGACCGGCTGGGCGTCGGCATCGCTGTAGCGCTCTTCATCCGGCAGGAACTGGCCGAGGAAATCGGTGAAGTGGGTCAGCACTTCGGCGGCGCTTGGGGCGCGGAAGCCGACCGAGTAGGTCAGGCACTCGCTCTCGGCGACGCCGTAATGGGCCAGGCGCGGCGGCAGGTAGAGCATGTCGCCGGGTTCCAGGGTCCACTCGTCGCTCTGCTCGAAATCAGCGAGGATGCGCAGGTCGGCGTGGTCGATCAGCGCGCTGTCGCTGTTGCACATCTGGCCGACTTTCCAGTTGCGCGTGCCGTCGCCTTGCAGCAGGAATACATCGTAGTTGTCGAAGTGCGGGCCGACGCTGCCGCCAGGCGCGGCGTAGCTGATCATCACGTCGTCGATACGCCAGCTGGGCAGGAAGCGGAATTCCTCCAGCAGCTCGGCCACTTCCGGGACGAACTGGTCCACGGCCTGTACCAGCAGGGTCCAGTCGCGCTCGGGCAGGTCGCTGAAGGCGTCCTCGGCGAACGGGCCGCGGCGCAGCTCCCACGGGCGCTCGCCGTGCTCGAGCACCAGGCGCGACTCGACTTCCTCTTCCAGGGCCAGGCCAGCCAGCTCGTCGGCGTCGATGGGGCTGACGAAGTCAGGGAAGGCCTGACGTACCAGCAGTGGCTTCTTCTGCCAGTAGTCGCGCAGGAATTCACGGGCCGTGAGGCCGCCCAACAGTTGCAGTGGAGTATCAGAATTCATGTTCAACCTATTGAAAAAACGTAATTTTCGTACGGGAATAAAAACGCCCGGCCAGGCCGGGCGTTGCACGCGACGGTCAGCTTAGATGCGTTTGGCCTGGGCCACCGCGTTGCCGATGTAGGTCGCCGGGGTCAGCTGCTTGAGCTCGGCCTTGGCTTCGGCCGGCATGTCCAGGCCGTCGATGAAGGTCAGCAGCGCGTCAGGGGTGATGCCCTTGCCACGGGTCAGCTCCTTGAGCTTCTCGTAGGGGTTTTCGATGTTGAAGCGGCGCATCACGGTCTGGATCGGCTCGGCCAGGACTTCCCAGCAGGCATCCAGGTCGGCGGCGATACGGGCTTCGTTGACTTCCAGCTTGCCGATGCCCTTCAGGCTGGCCTCGTAGGCGATGACGCTGTGGGCGAAGCCCACGCCCAGGTTGCGCAGCACGGTGGAGTCGGTCAGGTCACGCTGCCAGCGCGAGATCGGCAGCTTGCTGGCCAAGTGCTGGAACAGCGCGTTGGCTATCCCTAAGTTGCCTTCAGAGTTCTCGAAGTCGATCGGGTTGACCTTGTGCGGCATGGTCGAGGAGCCGATTTCGCCGGCAACGGTCTTCTGCTTGAAGTAGCCCAGCGAGATGTAGCCCCAGACGTCGCGGTCGAAGTCGATGAGGATGGTGTTGAAGCGGGCGATGGCGTCGAACAGCTCGGCGATGTAGTCGTGCGGCTCGATCTGGGTGGTGTAGGGGTTGAACACCAGGCCCAGCTCGTCTTCGATGAAGGCGCGGGCGTTGGCTTCCCAGTCGATCTGCGAGTAGGCCGACAGGTGGGCGTTGTAGTTGCCCACGGCGCCGTTGATCTTGCCCAGCAGCGGCACGGCGGCCACTTGCGCGATCTGGCGCTCCAGGCGGTAGACGACGTTGGCCAGTTCCTTGCCCAGGGTGGTCGGCGAGGCCGGCTGGCCGTGGGTGCGCGACAGCATCGGCACGGCGGCGTGGGTGTGGGCCAGGGTGCGGATCGCTTCGGCGATCTGACGCATCAGTGGCAGCAGGACTTCGTCACGGCCGGCGCGCAGCATCAGGGCGTGGGACAGGTTGTTGATGTCCTCGCTGGTGCAGGCGAAGTGGATGAACTCGCTGACCTTGGCCAACTCAGGCAACTGCGCGGCCTGCTCCTTGAGCAGGTACTCGATGGCCTTGACGTCGTGGTTGGTGGTGCGCTCGATTTCCTTGACGCGTTCGGCGTGCTCGACCTTGAAGTCGGTGGCCAGGCTGTCCAGCACGGCGTTGGCTTCGGCGCTGAACGCCGGCACTTCGCCGATCTGCGGGTGGGCGGCCAGGCGCTGCAGCCAGCGCACTTCGACCAGGGCGCGGAAACGGATCAGGCCGAATTCGCTGAAAATGGGGCGCAGGGCCTGGGTTTTGCCGGCATAACGGCCGTCTACAGGGGAAACCGCAGTGAGCGAGGAGAGCTGCATGGGGTGTTCTCGGACAGTCAGGCTTTTGGAAGGGCGCATATCATACATGAAAAACGCGCCCGGGTCGGGTGGCTGACCAAAGGTCGGGCCATTTCGAAGCGTGTGGTGTCTGGCGTGGGAGCGGCGGCGCACCGCCGCTCCCACGGTTCATTTCAATCGGCGGTACGCATCATCCCGTACAGCTCGTTGAGCAGCTTGCGCCGGCTGAACACCAGCTGCCAGCGGTGCCCGCCCAGCTGGCGCCACAGGCGCGCGGCGCGAATGCCGGCCAGCAGCAGGGCGCGGATCTTCGAGGCGTTGCTGGCCTGCTGCAGGAAGCGCATGTCGCCATGCACCTGGATGCGCTGGCGCAGGGTGCTCAGGGTGTCCTGGTACAAGGCTCCGCTGGAGGCGATGACGTTTTCATGAACCAGGCCGAAATGCTCGGCCTGGGCCTGGATCTGCGGCAGGCGGTTGCCGATGGTGTCGAGCATGTCGCCACGCTTGTTCAGTTGGCGCTCAAGGCCCAGCATCGACAGGGCGTAGCGCAGCGGCTCGCGTTGCAGGCTGCTGGGGTCGCGCTCCAGGGCGCCGACCAGCGCCCGGTAGCCGTCGCGCAGGTTGATGTCGTCGCCGCCGAACACTTCCAGGGTGTCCTTGGGGTCGACCACCAGCAGGCTGCCGAGCATGCAGCCGATATTGGCTTCGCTGGCCTGGCCGGTGCGGGCGATGCGGTCCACCAGCACGGCGGCCTGGAACACGCCGCCCAGGGCAATCAGTTGCTCCTGGAGGTTGTTCATGGGCGCGGGCTCCAGGGCTCGGCGACTTCGATCACGCCGCCGCCCAGGCATACCTCGCCGTCATAGAACACTACCGACTGGCCCGGGGTGACGGCGCGCTGCGGCTCGTCGAACACGGCGCGGTAGCCGCTGGCGGTCTGCTCCAGCGTGCACTGCTGGTCGGCTTGGCGGTAGCGCACCTTGGCGGTAAGTTTGCGCGGGCTGGACAGGTCGATCGGGTTGACCCAAAAGATTTCCGAGGCCAGCAGGGCGCGGGAGAACAGCCACGGGTGCTCGTTGCCCTGGCCGACCACCAGCACGTTGCGCGACAGGTCCTTTTCCAGCACGTACCACGGCTCGTCGCTGGCGTCTTTCAGGCCGCCGATGCCCAGGCCCTGGCGCTGGCCGATGGTGTGGTACATCAGGCCGTGGTGCTGGCCGATCACTTCACCCTCGGTGGTCTGGATCTCGCCCGGCTGGGCCGGCAGGTACTGCTTGAGGAAGTCGCTGAAACGGCGCTCGCCGATGAAGCAGATACCGGTGGAGTCCTTCTTCTTGGCGGTGGCCAGGCCGTGTTTCTCGGCGATGGCGCGTACCTCGGGCTTTTCCAGTTCGCCCACCGGGAACAGGGTGCGGGCGATCTCCTTGCCGCCGACGGCGTGCAGGAAATAGCTCTGGTCCTTGTTCGGGTCCAGGCCCTTGAGCAGCTCGGTCAGCTCGCCCGTGTCGCGGCGGCGCACATAGTGGCCGGTGGCGATCAGGTCGGCGCCCAGGGACAGGGCGTAGTCGAGGAAGGCCTTGAACTTGATTTCGCGGTTGCAGAGGATGTCCGGGTTCGGCGTGCGGCCGGCCTTGTACTCCTCGAGGAAGTGCTCGAACACGTTGTCCCAGTATTCGGCGGCGAAGTTGGCGGTGTGCAGCTTGATACCGATGCGGTCGCACACGGCCTGGGCGTCGGCCAGGTCTTCGCGGGCGGTGCAGTATTCGGTGCCGTCGTCCTCTTCCCAGTTCTTCATGAACAGACCTTCCACCTGGTAGCCCTGCTCCATGAGCAGAAGGGCGGAGACGGAAGAGTCCACGCCGCCGGACATGCCGACGATGACGCGGGTCTTGGCGGGGTCTTTGAGTGCTGGGCTGGTCATGGCTACCGATGTGTATCAGAGGGGAAAAACGCCGATTCTATCAAACCGGCGTCAGTCGCGCAGCAGGTCAAGGCTGTGCAGTGGGCCTTGGAGGTAGTCGTCAAGGCAGCGTGGCACCAACTCGCTGCGCCAGCGCGACGGCTCGGCCAGCAGTTCGTCGCGGGTCAGCCATACGGCGCGGACGATGTCGCTGTCCAGGGCGCGGCCCTGGTGGTGGCGCATGGGGCGGGCGGCGAAGCAGATGCGCTGGTAGGTGACGCCGTTGCTGGGCGCGGTGTACAGGTAGATACCGACCACGCCGGTGAGCTCGACTTCCCAGGCGGTTTCCTCGAGGGTTTCGCGCAGGGCGGCCTGGGTGATGGTTTCATTGGCTTCGAGGTGGCCGGCGGGCTGGTTGAAGACATGCTGGCCGGCCTTGAACTCCTCGACGAAGAGGAACTTGCCTTCGTGTTCGACGACGGTGGCGACAGTGATGTGGGGTTGCCAGGTCATTGGGGTTGTCCTTTTGCATGCTGGGGGCTGCGCAGCAGACCCAGTCCCAGAAAGCACAAACCCCGGTGCGTGGCCGGGGTTTGTGTTGTTACGTCAAGCGAACCTTACAGTGCGGCGATGGCGCTGTTCAGGGTCTGGCTTGGGCGCATCACCTTGGCGGTCAGCTCGGCATCCGGGGCGTAGTAGCCACCGATGTCGGCCGGCTTGCCCTGGACGGCGTTGAGCTCGGCGACGATGGTCGCTTCGTTCTCGCTCAGGGTCTTGGCCAGCGGGGCGAAGCGCGCCTGCAGGGCGGCGTCGTCGGACTGGGCGGCCAGTGCTTCTGCCCAGTACAGGGTCAGGTAGAAGTGGCTGCCACGGTTGTCGATACCGCCAACCTTGCGCGAAGGCGACTTGTTGGTGTCGAGGAACTTGCCGGTGGCCTGGTCAAGGGTGTTGGCCAGGACCTTGGCGCGCGGATTGTCGTAGGTGTTGCCCAAGTGCTCCAGGGAAGCGGCCAGGGCCAGGAATTCACCCAGCGAGTCCCAACGCAGGAAGTTCTCTTCAACCAGCTGCTGCACGTGCTTTGGTGCCGAACCACCGGCGCCGGTCTCGAACAGGCCACCGCCGTTCATCAGCGGCACGATCGACAGCATCTTGGCGCTGGTGCCCAGCTCCATGATCGGGAACAGGTCGGTCAGGTAGTCGCGCAGCACGTTGCCGGTCACCGAGATGGTGTCCTTGCCTTCGCGGATGCGGGCCAGGGAGAACTTGATGGCGTCGACCGGGGCCAGGATGCGGATATCCAGGCCGGCGGTGTCGTGATCCTTCAGGTACTGCTGCACCTTTTCGATCATCACGCCGTCGTGGGCGCGGGCCGGGTCCAGCCAGAACACCGCCGGGGTGTTGCTCAGGCGGGCGCGGTTGACGGCCAGCTTGACCCAGTCCTGGATCGGCGCGTCCTTGGTCTGGCACATGCGGAAGATGTCACCGGCTTCGACGTTCTGCTCCAGGATGACCTTGCCCTTGCCATCGACCACGCGCACGACGCCGTCGGCCTTGATCTGGAAGGTCTTGTCATGGGAGCCGTACTCTTCGGCTTTCTGCGCCATCAGGCCAACGTTCGGCACGCTGCCCATGGTGGTCGGGTCGAAGGCGCCATTGGCCTTGCAGTCTTCGATGGTGGCCTGGTAGATACCGGCGTAGCAGCGGTCCGGGATCACGGCCTTGGCGTCCTGCAGCTCACCTGCGGTGTTCCACATCTTGCCCGAGTCGCGGATCATCGCCGGCATCGAGGCGTCGACGATGACGTCGCTCGGTACGTGCAGGTTGGTGATGCCCTTGTCCGAGTTGACCATGGCCAGGGCCGGGCGAACGGCGTACAGGGCCTGGATATCGGCTTCGATCTCGGCTTGCTTTTCAGCAGGCAGGTCCTTGATGCGGGCGTACAGGTCGCCGATGCCGTTGTTGGCGTTGAAGCCCACTTCGGCCAGTGCGGCGGCGTGCTTGACGAGCACGTCGTTGTAGAACTCTTCGACGATCACGCCGAACATGATCGGGTCGGAAACCTTCATCATGGTGGCTTTCAGGTGCACCGACAGCAGCACGCCGGAGGCCTTGGCATCGGCGATCTGCTCGGCGATGAAGGCTTTCAGGGCCTTGCGGCTCATGGTGGCGCAGTCGATCACTTCGGCGGCTTTGACGGCGGTCTTTTCTTTCAGCACGGTGGTGCTGCCGTCCTTGCCGACCAGTTCGATGCGCAGGCTGTCGTCAGCCTCGATCAGCGCGGCCTTCTCGCTGCCGTAGAAGTCGCCCTGGGTCATGTGGGCAACGTGCGACTTGGAGTCGGCGGCCCAGGCGCCCATCTTGTGCGGGTGCTTGCGGGCGTAGTTCTTGACCGACAGCGGCGCGCGGCGGTCGGAGTTGCCTTCGCGCAGGACAGGGTTCACGGCGCTGCCCTTGATGCGGTCGTAGCGGGCGCGCGATTCTTTCTCTTCGGCGCTGGCCGGCTCGTCGGCGTAGTCGGGGATGTTGAAGCCCTTGGCTTGCAGCTCCTTGATCGCGGCCTTCAGCTGTGGAACCGAAGCGGAAATGTTCGGCAGCTTGATGATGTTGGCTTCAGGGGTGGTGGCCAGCTGGCCCAGTTCCGCCAGGTGATCGCCTACCTGCTTCTCGCTGCCCAGTTGCTCCGGGAAGGCGGCGAGGATACGGCCGGCCAGGGAGATGTCGCGGGTTTCGACGGCGATGTCGGCGCAGGCAGTGAAGGCCTCGACGATCGGCAGCAGCGAGTAGGTGGCGAGGGCGGGGGCTTCGTCGGTGAAGGTGTAGATGATCTTGGAACGGGTGGGCATGCGGGTTAACTCTCTATGTGCTGAGCGTACTCGAGTCTCGAGGTGCGCAGGGTAGGCGCTTCGCCCTGGCGACGCCATGAGCGGAAAGTCGAGAGGCTGCGAGCGGTGATGGTGGATGCATCAGTCGAGCGTCAAGTGCTGGGCCGCGGTAACGACCCAGGCTTTGTGGTCATTCATGACCAAGGGCGAGCCGCATTTTCCTAGGGTTCGCCCCGGTGACCCTATGGTCGCGCCGGAGTATATCAAACCCTTTGGGCTAATCAGCAAGGCGAAGTGGTATCAGCGCATTTATAAGACCAAAGACGTAGGGGCAATGTGGCGTGTTGCCGCAGGCATTTGCCACCTGTTTGCCGGTGTTGGCGGGCTCCTGCCTTGCAGGTCGGCGGATGTGGTTTAGGCTCAGTGGATCGCACGATTTCCAATCACACCAGGAAAAGCGGAGTAGTGCAGCATGGGATACCAGAAAATCAAGGTTCCGACTGATGGTGCCAAGATCACCGTCAATGCAGACCATTCGCTCAATGTTCCCGATAACCCCATCATTCCCTACATCGAAGGCGACGGCATCGGCGTGGACGTCTCGCCGGTGATGATCAAGGTGGTCGATGCCGCCGTGCAGAAGGCCTATGGCGGCAAGCGCAAGATCGCCTGGATGGAGGTGTATGCCGGCGAGAAGGCCACCCAGGTCTATGACCAGGACACCTGGCTGCCCCAGGAAACCCTGGATGCGGTGAAAGACTACGTGGTGTCGATCAAGGGGCCGCTGACCACACCGGTCGGTGGCGGCATCCGTTCGCTCAACGTGGCGTTGCGCCAGCAACTCGACCTGTATGTGTGCCTGCGTCCGGTGGTGTGGTTCCAGGGCGTGCCGAGCCCGGTGAAAAAGCCAGGCGACGTCGACATGGTGATCTTCCGCGAGAACTCCGAGGACATCTATGCCGGTATCGAGTGGAAGGCCGGCTCGCCCGAGGCGAACAAGGTGATCAAGTTCCTCAAGGAGGAAATGGGCGTCACCAAGATCCGCTTCGACCAGGACTGCGGCATCGGCGTCAAGCCGGTGTCGAAGGAAGGCACCAAGCGCTTGGTGCGCAAGGCTCTGCAATATGTCGTTGATAACGACCGCAAGTCGCTGACCCTGGTGCACAAAGGCAACATCATGAAGTTCACCGAAGGTGCCTTCAAGGACTGGGGCTACGAGGTGGCTCGCGACGAGTTCGGCGCCGAATTGCTCGATGGCGGCCCGTGGATGAAGTTCAAGAACCCGCGGACCGGCCGCGAGGTGATCGTCAAGGATGCCATCGCCGACGCCATGCTCCAGCAGATCCTGCTGCGCCCGGCCGAGTACGATGTGATCGCCACGCTCAACCTCAATGGCGACTACCTGTCCGACGCATTGGCGGCGGAGGTGGGCGGTATCGGCATCGCGCCGGGGGCCAACCTGTCTGACACCGTGGCCATGTTCGAGGCCACCCACGGCACCGCGCCGAAGTACGCCGGCAAGGATCAGGTCAATCCGGGGTCGGTGATCCTGTCGGCCGAGATGATGCTACGCCACATGGGTTGGACCGAGGCCGCGGACCTGATCATCAAGGGCACCAATGGCGCCATTGCGGCCAAGACCGTGACCTACGACTTCGAACGCCTGATGGAGGGCGCGACCCTGGTCGGCAGCTCGGGCTTTGGCGAGGCGCTGATCAAGCACATGTAAGCGTGAAAAAACCGGTCGCCTCTTTGTTAAAGGGGCGACCGGTTTTTTCGTTTACCGGCAGACAGCTCAGAGATCAGACTTCGACGGTGCTGCCTGGGTTCGTGGCGCTGGCCTGTACCGTGCTGGTGGCGCTTTTGATCTCTGTCGCGTGAAGCCCTTTGGGGCCCTGGATGATCTCGAAGTTCACGGATTGGCCGGCTTTCAGCGTCTTGTACCCGTCCATCTGGATCGCTGAATAGTGGGCGAACAGATCATCGGTCTTGCCGTCCTCGTTGATGAATCCGTAGCCCTTGGCATTGTTGAACCACTTGACTTTACCGCTTGCCATCCCTATGTCCCTCTGCAAAGGACTCCATCACTGGAGTATCATCCACTTCATCCGCATACGAACCTTGCGAGAAAATCTGGTTGACTGCGCGGATCTTTATCGACCACGGTGGGTTCTTATTGGTTGTAACACCGTTTTGCCGATAGTCAAGGTCAGCCGGCGCCCGCGCCGGGAGGGGCCTGCGCGGTCAACCCACAACCTTAACCTGTCGATCATGATGAAATTCTTTCCATGCATGTACTCAGTGAGATTCGACTAACATTCAATCAGGATCGCCCGCAGTCGCATGAGGACGGGCACGAGGACGATGGCGCGGGCCTTGCCGTCCAGGAGGCCAAGCCGATCCTGCAGGCGCCACCGATGTACAAGGTGGTTTTGTTCAACGATGACTACACGCCAATGGATTTCGTCGTCGAAGTGCTCGAGACGTTCTTCAATCTGAACCGCGAGCTGGCGACCAAGATCATGCTGACCGTCCATACCGAAGGGCGGGCAGTGTGCGGATTGTTTACCCGTGACATCGCCGAAACAAAGGCCATGCAGGTCAACCAATACGCCAGGGAAAGCCAGCATCCGCTACTCTGTGAAATCGAGA